>ENA-OUOG01001511-OUOG01001511.1-marine-metagenome-genome-assembly--contig:-NODE-1511-length-26692-cov-5.562202_pt1 | contig 26692 bp, 15 predicted proteins | sample MGYA00248635_ERZ508505 | MGnify/ENA primary metagenome ERZ508505 (study PRJEB26176, sample SAMN06267871) | marine metagenome | isolation source: Saanich Inlet, British Columbia, Canada | place: Pacific...
AACGAGCGCCTCTCGACGCGCGTGGACGCCGCCGGGTGCGCGTCTTTGATCGCGACGAGCGTTTATGGGACACTTCAAGAACCGGCGTTCGTCGAAGCGCTGGTCACCGCGTTCCGTTTCGTCGGAGACGCGTCGGCGGAGAACGCCGGCGAGACGATGCGCGACGAAGGCTCCGAGACCGACGATACGCTCCGGAAAGCGCGGCTCCGGCAGCTCGCGCGTCTCGCCGCGACCGCGACGCGAAACCTGTGCGCGTGTCTCCTTCGGGACGAAAACGAAAACGAAAACGGTAACGAAAAGAGCGGAGAGCTCTCCGCGGACCGTCTGGCGCGCGCCGCGAAGGAAGCCGCCGGGGCGTGGCGCGTCGGCGGCGCCGACGCCGCCACGGCGGCGGCGGTCGCGGAGGCGCTCGAGTTTTTGGCTCGCCGCGCGCGGCGCGCTTGGAAGGTAAACCAGGCGCTTTCCGACGGCGCCGAGTCCTCCATGCTCAGCGGTCGAAGCGGTCTCGCCGAGGCGGCGTCGGCGGCGGCGGGGGCGCTGGTCGCCGCGGCGGTCGCGGGGACCGCCGAGCCGCCGGGCGCTTTCGCGTCTCCCGGGTCGCCGGCGTCGCCGGGATCGGGTCGGAGCCCCGGCGCGCTTTCGGGACCCTCTCGCGCTGTTTTTTTCGCCGCCCGCGCGGTTTCGGCAATCGCCGCGCTCGCTTTGGCGGGGGAGACGTGCGTCGCGGCGTTCCTCGAGGACACCGCTCGACGCGACGCGCTTTTAACGGCGCTCGCCTTCGGCGCGCGGCGCGCGGAGAAACGCGATCGCGCACGAGACCTTCCATGGGAAGGCGCGGGATCCCATCGCGTTCAAAAAGAGGCGCGAAAAGACGAAAAGGAAGACACGCGGCTTTCGCTCGCGTCCTGCCGCGCACTGAGAGCGCTCGCGGGGACCAACAAAGCGTGGGCCGCCGTCGTCGCCTCTCGCGCCTTCGACGCGCTCATCGACCGCCTGCGGTACGCCGCGAGCGTCGCGAACTCGTCCGAGATCGGTCCATCCGCGCGGGTCTCCGCCGCAGACGTCGACGAGATCTCCGTCGAAGTCGAAGTCGACGACGCGGCGGCGACGAGTGAAAACGCAGTAGTACCGGTAAAGAAAACGTTTTCCGTTCCCGGAGACGCGGCGCGTTCGGCGGAGGCGCTGGCGGCGTCCTCGTTGCGGCGGTGCCTGGATTTCGGGGCGCTGGACGAATTTCAGGCGCTGGCGCTCGCCGCGCCCGGCGCGGGCTTGCTGGAAGGCGCGCTCGCGTGTATCGTCGCCGGCGGAGACGCGTCGCGGGTCGGTTCGTACGCTGAGCCGCGTCGGCGAAGCTTGTCGCCGATCGCGGCGCGCTTCGCGCTCGACGGCGCGTCGAGAGCGTGCGTTTTCGTCGACGTCTTTGACGACGACGACGACGACGACGACGACGACTCCGCGGAGGATATCGAGATTCCTCCGGAGACCGCGCGCGTCGCGGCGATCCGCACGCTGGTGGCCCTCGCGTCCACCTCGGCGACCGCGGCGCGCGCGGCGGCGTCGGCGGCGCTTTCCTTTTCTTTTTCGGCGAAGAACGCGATCGCGGCGGATGCCGGGGGAGGCGTCTCCGGACCCATCGCCGCGCTCGCGGAAACGGCGCGCTCGGTCGCGTTTCGGGACTTCGCGGTCGACGCGGCGAGTAGTGAGCGGTACGCAGAGCTGGCGGTGGCGGTTTGCGAGGCGGTCGCGGTCCTCGCCGGCGCCAGCCGCAAAGCGAGACGCGCGTTCGTTCGGGAGGAAGGCGTCGTCGCGGCGTTTGAGTCGATGGGACTCGGCGCGAACCCGGCGGTCGCGGCGGCGGCGGCGGCGGCGGCGGAGAGTCTCAGCGCGCGCTAGGCGCACAAAGTCTTACCTTTCGCGTGGGTATTTTTAGCAACGTAGATCAACGATAAGCTCTAGAGTCAAACAGTTCACACGTCTCGTTCGTCTCGCGCGTCACGGTAAGCAGGCTACTCCGAATCGCTGGGATCCCACTCGTCCTCCCCCGACGTCCAAGTGTAGAGATCATCGTCGGTCGCTTCCGCCGTAGGGCACCCGTTGGCTTTCAGCCAGTGCACGACGCCGCGGCGCTTTTTTCGGCACGCCAACCTATAGGCGTGCCAGTTCCACGGGCATCCGTTCGCGCGCGCCCACTTGAGCACCTGCAGGTGGCCACCCTTCGCCGCGTATGAGCACGTGTCGCTGGTCCACGGGCATCCGTTCGCGCGCGCCCACTTCAGCACCTCGAGGTGACCGCGCTTCGCCGCCATCAGGCACGTCCGCCAGTCCCACGGACACCCGCGTGTTCGCGCCCACCGCAGCGTCTCCAGGTGGCCGAAACCCGCCGCCTTCGAGCACGTCTCTTCGTCCCACGGGCAGCCGTTTTCGTGCGCCCACTTCAGCACCTCGAGGCGGCCGCCCCTCGCCGCGTACTCGCACGTATCCTCGTCCCACGGGCATCCGTTCGCGCGCGCCCACTTTAACACCTCGAGGTGGCCGCCCTCCGCTGCGTGCGCGCACGTCAACCCGTCCCACGGGCAGCCGTTTCGGCGCAACCATATCAGCGTCAAGAGTTGGCCATGACCCGCCGCCTTCATGCACGTGCCCGAGTCCCACGGGCAGCCGTTCTCGTGCGCCCACATTAGCACCTCCACGTGCCCGTTTCCGGCAGCAATATAAGGAGCCCAACCGTCCCACGGACATCCGTTTCTGCGCGCCCACTTCAGCACCTCGAGGTGGCCGCGCCCCGCCGCGCGCGAGCACGTCCCCTCGTTCCACGGGCATCCGTTCGCGCGCAGCCACTTCAGCACCTCGAGGTGGCCGCCCCCCGCCGCCTCCGAGCACGTCTGCTCGTTCCACGGGCAGCCCCTGACGCGCGCCCACTTCAGCATCTCGAGGTCTCCTTTAGCTCCTAGTGCATGAGAAACCCCCACGTGCCACCCGCAGCCGTTATCGTGGAGCCACCTGAGCAGTTCGAAGTGCCCCCCCGTCGCCGCCGCGATGCAAAGATCGCCTCGCAAGGTCAGACGACCCCGCCGAAGCAGGCGTCGCAACATGCCGATGTATCCGAGCCGTGCAGCGAAAAGGGGTTCCGGCGCTTCCCACCACGTGCGGCCCGAGGAGGCCACCGCATCGCACATTCCGCGGCTCACCACGCTGAGGGTGGCGAGGTCGGAGCCATCGAGTCTGGAGAAGATCTCATCGTTCAGGAGATGTTCAGGAAGGGCAGCCAGGCCCTCCCTCAAGGCAGGCGGGCCATCCCTCTTCTCGAACGCGAACACGCCGTGCGTTTGCTTGTGCGCGCGTTCGATGATACCGCTCATCGGATAAGTCGCTTCGGAGCTTCGATACGCGCGTCTCGACACGCGTGGGGCGCGCGCGCGGCGAGGAGTGCGAAGCTGAGATCTCGCGTCGAGCATTCCGAGAAAAAAGCGTTTTTTTTTCATCGCATGACATGCATGATGCTGTGATGGTCGGTCGGCCTTTGCTTCAAAATTCAAAAAAGCCACGATCGCGCAGCTTCTTCCCGTATTTCGTCGCCGCACGGCACGCGCGCCCACCCGCGACGGTCGCGCCGCGAGAGCGCACCCCGTCGCGATGGGTGACTTCGGCGATGACTTCGACATGGATGACCTCATCGAGGAGGACGCGGGCTTCGGCGGAGGCGACGCGGACGAGGAGGAGATGATGAATCTGATGGAGTCGACGCAGACGACGACCGGCGCGACCGGCGCGACCGGCGCGCCTCCCGCGTCCAACTCGCCCACCGCGGGCGCGGACGACGACGACCTCGACTGGCTCGCGCAGGCTGGCGCGACGCAGGCCCAGGGCGAGGGTGCGGGCGCGGTCCACCAACACGGCGAGGGCGACGACGACTCCGAGGATGAGGATGAGGCGCAGCTTTTCGCCGGGTACAAGCCTCCGCCTCTGGCTTCCAACGCGCGCGCGGACGCGCCCGTGCGCTCCGCGCTTGACATCGAGGGTGACGCCGTCGCCGTGACCTCAGCGGACGGCAGGAGGGCGTTCGTGCGCGCCGAGCCCAAGGGCTCGGCTCCGGCGATCCCGGGCGTCGGCGCCGGCGCTCCGGCGAGCTCGGTCTTGAGCAACAAGGCTTCCTCGTCGTCGTGTTTCCTTCTGGGCGAGTCCATCGACGCGATGCTGGACCGCATCGAGGCGCGCCGGCGCGACGAGGCGCTTTTGGAGGCGGAGCGGCTCAAGCGCGACGCCGACCTGGGGCGCGAGGGCGTCCGCGCGCGCGACAAGGCGAACGAGCTGGAGAAGAAGAAGCGCGACGCCAAGGATGCCGAGCTCGGCGGCGGGAAAACCAACGTGTTGTGGGTCGACGCGCACGCGCCCAAGCACTTCACCGAGCTCCTCTCCGCGGAGAACGTCAACAGGGAGGTTCTGCACTGGCTCAAAGCCTGGGACGGCGTCGTGTTCAACCGAGCTCCCCCCAAGCCCGCGCGAGACGTGCGCTTCTCCTTCGGGGGGAGGGGGCGAGGCGACTCCGACGGTTCCGGCGGTCGCGGCGGCCGCGGCGGCGGCCGCGGCGGCGGCCGCGGGTACGGCGCACACTCGCACACCTCCGTTTCCGTCTCGCAGGACACGCACGTGCCTTTGGACGCGGACGGTCGCCCGGTGCACAAGATCCTGCTCCTCTCCGGCCCGCCGGGCGTCGGGAAGACCACGCTCGCGCACGTCGCCGCGCGGCACGCGGGGTACCGCGTCGTGGAGGTTAACGCTTCGGACGACCGCGGCGCGGACGCGTTGCGCCGGAAGGTTCTCGACGCGACGCAGATGCGCAGCGTGTTCACGTGCGCCACGAAGAGTGGCGGAAGAGACTCCAAAGACAACTCCAAAGATGATCGTCCCAACTGCGTGGTTCTGGACGAGATTGACGGCGCCCTTGGCGGCGCCGAGGGCCGCGGCGCGATCCACGCGTTGCTGCAGATTGTCAACGGCGCGAGGGGACCGAAATCGGTCGCGCAGACGGCGCGCGAGAGGACATTAGGGCTGGACGTCGTTTCTGAAGAAGACGCACAGGAGGACGGGACCATGCGTGTGACGCACAGAGGGAAAGGTGCGTCCTCTAAGTCCTCCCGGCCCAAAGGTTTCGGGCCGCTGATGCGGCCGATCATCGCCATCTGTAACGACCCGTACGCGCCGGCGCTGCGCCCCTTAAGAGAGATCGCCAAGGTGTTCAAGGTGGCTCCGCCGAGTTCGGCGCGCCTCAACGGGCGTTTGCGCGAGGTGTGCGCGAAGCGCGGCATGCGCGCGGACACGCGCGCGCTGGGGTACCTCGCGGAGCGCGCGGAGGGGGACGTGCGCGCGTGCCTGAACGCGCTGCAGATGCTCAACCGCGAGGGCAAAAGTCTGACTTTGGCGGATGTCGAGGGCAAAAACGGCGAGACCTCCGGCGGCGGCGGCGTGGCTGGCGAGAAAGACGTCGCCGTGCAGGCTCGGACTCTGTGGAACACGCTTCTCTCCGGGCACATCAGCAACAAGCGAACTAGGAAGGCCTCGCGTGAGTCTCACGTTTCTTCTCTCCACGCGACGTGCGCGTCTTTCGGTGACGACGGTTTGCTTCTCGACGGGCTCTTCGAGAACGTGCACGCCGCCAAGTTTCAAGACGCGTCGATGTCGAAATCGGCGCGCGCTCTGTCTGCGCTCGGCGACGGTGACGTGTTTTGCCACAAAGCGCGTTCTACGCAACAGTTTTTCCTGAACCAACACGTGGTTTCGTGTGCGATGCGCGTGCACGCGTGTGTCAACAACGCGCCTTCCGTGACGGCGTTCCTGGAGTGGCCGCAAGGGGGGAAGGTGCGTCGCGAGTCTATCCGGCGACGATTCGCCGCAAAAGCCTGGGCGGCTTCCGCGAAGCCGTTAAGAGGCTACTCGCTCGCGGTTTTATCAGACGCGACGCTGGCGTGTGAGCTCGTGCCGTTTTTGTTAACCGCGATCGCGCCGGACATACGGCCCGTTTCCGCGCAGTTCATGAAGCCGCACGAAGCGCAAGCGCTGCGCGCGACGGTGAGCACGATGGCGAGCGTCGGGCTGAGCTACGCGCCGCCGGCGGAGGAGACAAAGTACGCGTCGCGCGATTCATTCCGCGGCGGTTCAACGACGACGCTCGTCTTAGATCCCCCCATCGACGAGCTCGTGCTGTTCGGCGGGGGCGTTCCGAACGTGAACAACGAGCCGGGCGGCTCGACCGGTTTTCACAAGAGCTGGCACACGCACGCGGAGAAGCCTCGCTCGGACGTCTCGTTGGTTCCCCGGCGCTTTTTGCCCGCGGGCACGAAGCAGATGCTCGCGCACGAGGTGCGGCTGGAGACCATCCGCGTCGCGGAGCGGGCGATGCACGGCCCGGGGACGCCCCCCGGCAAAGAGAAGAAGGAGGCGAAGAAGGGAGAGGAGGTGAGCGCCAACAAGGACGCGTCGCGGCGGCGGCTGGCGACGGCGATGGGCGGTTTGGGGCCGACGGCGACCAAGAAGATCAAAAGGACGGACGGCGGCGTCGCCTACAAGTACAACGAGGGGTTCACCAACGCGGTGCGCAGGGCGGTGTACGTGCGGGACCTGACCTGATTGTTTGTGATGATGCGTCACGTAGTGATGATTCGGCGTGTGATGATTCGGCGTATCGGTATATCGAAGGCGTGACGTGTATCGCGTTTGCATCGAAGCGCGTCGCGGTGCGGCGAGGGATGAAACAGACTCTGATTCTTCACTTAGACACGTGTCACTCGCGCTTCGCGAAAAGAAAAAGTCGGATAACCTTTTCCTGCAGGCGCGGCGTCGCTCGGCGCAGACCCGCACGCGCGCGCTTCGCGTCCACGCACGTCGACGCTCTCCGCGCCGCGTTCCCGCGTCGCACCGAAGCGCCCGTCCCGATGTGGTGCTCGTCGCTCGCGACGGCGCCAATCGCGGCGCCCTCCGCGTCCGTCTCCTCGCGACGCGATCGCGTCGCGCGGACCCTGCGCGCGTCCTCCCTGCGCGGCCGACCCGTGCCTCTCCCGCGCCTCTTGTCCGGGCGCGGCGCGTCGGGCGCGGGCCCGTCGGGTGCGCGCGGCGCGCGGACAAGAGGCGCGCCCGGAACGACCGCGGCGTTCAAGCCCATGGAGCGCGCGCGCGGGCAGGATTACGCCGGCGCGGCGGCGTGTTTCGTGGATGCGTTCTTCCTGCGCCGCGACGGCGGCGGCGACCGCATCACCAAGGGCGAGCTGTCGTACCTCGTCGGCGCGCAGAAGAAGGACCTCGTGAAGCGCTACAACCAGAAATCGCTCGGGACGATGTTCGTGATCAAGGACGAAGAGACGAACGAAGTAGTGGGGTGCGTCGGGGCCGAGGTGCAGCGTTTCGTCGGCGCGACGCCCGCGCGACGCTCGGAAAACGACGCAAACGGCGTCGTTGCCGATCGGCCGGTGGTGGCGAATTTGGCGGTGGCGTCCTCCGCGCGTCGAAAGGGGCTGGCGAAGGCGTTGATGTTTGCCATCGAGGAGGAGGCCAAAGCGTGGGGCTTCGACGAGACGGTGCTGATCGTGGAGGCGAACAACAAAAGCGCGACGTCGCTCTACAAAAAATTAGGGTACAAGGCTATCGGGACGGAGCCCGACGCGCCAAACTTGAGGATCGACGAGAACGGGAAGGTGGTGGAGGCCAAGGTCAAGGCGGTGACCATGCGCAAGAGCCTCAAGGAGGGCATGGCGGGCACTATCGAGAACCTCGACATCGCAGAGGTTCTGGCGAAAGTGGCGGGCGCGGGGGGAATCGCTTACCTCGCGAATGGAATCGCGTCGGGAACGATAGAGTCGCCCTTTTAGAACGAACGCTATTCTCATTCTCATGACGGTCTCGCGTTTTCATTCACAAGCCAGACCCACTAAGTACGTGTTCACTTCCCTCTAAAGACGCGCGCGGACCGAGAAAGCCGCCGCCGCCGCGCGTCTCGTCGCGCGTCCTCCTTCCGCGACGACGATTCCGATTTTTTTTTCTATTTTTTTCTATTCGTCGCCGCCCCGGGCGACGTCACTGCCCCGCCTTCGCCGCCGCGGCGTCGCGTACGCGCTGTTCCTTCTGGAAATCCTCCAGCGTGCGGAACTTCTTGTCCAGCAGCACCTGGATCTCCTCCCTGATTTTGGGCTTGCCCTCCGGCCCGCCGCCCTTGTGGTAGTAGTGGAACGCCCAGAACTTCTCCAAGCCGTACAGCGACCCGCTTTCGTAATCGCGAAGCGTGTACTCCTCGAAGTCGCGGTAGATGAGCGGGCGGAACCGCTTTTCTAATCCGTACGAGTAAAAGCGGAACAAACACTGTAACCCGTAGTGGTACGAACTCCGCGCGTCTTCTTCCGCTAACGTACAGAACTCCTTGTACATGCGCGTGTTGAACGTGCCTCGTAAGAAATACGACCAGAAGCGGAACAAAGTGTTCATCTCCTCCGAGTTACCAGGCCCTAACCTTTTGCGCTCCTCCACGCACCGCTGGTAAAACGCGCGGTACTTTTGTTGTTTGAACCCGTTATCTTCGAGGAGCGAGTGCGAAGGGTGCTGGAACGCGGGGATATCTCTGGGGGAGCCGTAGTGCGAGCCGGGCGAGCCCGAAACAGGCGCGCGACGACGCCCGAACGAACTCGGGCGCCCGTCTCTGGGAGACGCGCCGAACGAACGACCGCCGAACGACGACGCGCCGCCGCGATCGGAACCCGCGCTCGTGCCCGGTTGGACAAATCGCCCGACCGAGTCTTTGTCCGTGGGCGTGGTGCCTAAAAGCCAGCCGATATCGTCGCCGCCGCTGTACGAGCCCATGCCGCTCTCCTTGAACGAAGACGGGAAGAAGTGCTGCCCACCGCGCCAAGAACCGCTCTGCGTGCCGCCGGGGGTCGTGCCGAGGCCGAACCCGCCACGCTGCTTCCAGCTCTCGCCGCCGCCGCGATCGCCGCCGCGAAGCTCGCGCTGGTAAAAACGCAAACCCTCGTTGATGGCGGCGTTGGCGGATTCGTCGCGCGGAGGACGCCCGCCGTGCGCCTGCCCCCCGGGCCCGCCCGACCCGGACCCGCCGCCTGTGCCGCCGCGCCCGCGACCGCCTCTGGACGTGACGATCATCAGACGCCCGATGTCCTCGTCGGTGATAACGTCGTCGCCGTAATCCTCCTCGGCGTCGCTGGAAGGCGCGACGGCGTTTCGTTTCGAGCCTCGTTCGCCTTCGAAATCCTCATCCATCTCGAACATCTCAAACTCATCCTCGATGGACCGTTCGCCGTGCTTGTCCTTGGAGTCCTTGGAGTCCTTGGAGTCCTTGTCGCCCTCCGTGACCGGCGCCATGGGGGGCTTGCCCGCGGACTTCGCCGGCGCCCCAGAGCGCTCGTCGCGCTTGGGCTCGCTCCGCGCCGCGTCGAGGCCCCCGACGTCCAGCTGCTGCTGGCTGACGATGGTGGGCAGCCCGCCCGCGTTTGTTCTGTCCCCGTCTCCGGGAACCACCCAGGCCTTCCAGTCCGTCATCTTGCGCATGCGGAACCCGTCCGCGCCCCCCACCTCCCGGATCTCGACGATCAAAGAGCCGGTGATCGCCTCGAGCACCGTCGCGGGTTCGGGGGTCATCATGCGGATGCGGTTGAACCCGGCGATCACGGGGAGCGGGATCCACCCCTCGGCGTCCATCTTCGAGCGCAGGAAAACATCCTTCACCAGGTTCTCCACGGAGAAGTAGTACTCCACCTGCTGACGCACGGCAGCTAAAATCTGCTCCTTCCCGGGGGCGCCCAAAGAGCCGGAGAGACCGCCGGAAATCGGATTGGACCCAGAGACGCCAACCCCCGCGCGCGCGTGCCCGCCCGCCCCCGGCGGAAGCTGAACGCCCATCGCGCTTTGCGGATAAAAAACCGGAGGCGCCATGGCGCCGCGCGGGACGTAGTACCCCGCCGCGGGGTTGAACCCCGCGGCCGCGTGGCTCGCGAACGCGGCGTTCGTGTTTCGCCCGCCTCGCCCGCCTCGCCCGCCGCGGCCGCCGCCCTGTCCGGGGAAGCCCCCCGGTTGGCCGTACCCCGGCGCGAATCCCCCCTGCGGCGCGTTGGGCGCAAAGCGAGGCGACCCGTCGCCTCGCCCGCCGCGGCCGCCGCGGCCGCCGCGGCCGCTCTCCTCGCCGCGGCCGCCGCGACGCCCACCCGCCTCGCCCTTTTTCTTACCACCACCGTTCCCGTTAGAGACGTTCGACCCGTTAACGCCGTCGTTAACGCCGGACAGACCGTCACTTCCCACGTTCCCGCCGTTCTCGCCCCCCCGCGCAAGATGCTCGCCGCCGCCCGGATCTCCGTCTCGCTTCTTCTTGCTCTTCTTCTTCCCGCCAGACGCGCCCTTGCCCTCCTCCGCCTCCTCCGCGCTCAACAGAGAGCTATTGGACGGCGCGCCGGGCGGCGGCTCGGGCGTTTTCTTGTTCGGGTCCTTGGCGTCCCCCAGCGTGGGCCAGGTCACGGGCGTCGCGCCCGCCACGGGCGCCGTCGGCGCGTCCGCGCTGGGCTTGCCCCACGCGGGCTTCGCCGGCTTGGCCGCCGGTTCGCTCAAAGCGGGCGCGTCTGAGGGGACGTTTACGACGCCCGCGGCCGGCGCATCCTTGCGCGCCTTCTCCTCCGCCTTCGGCTGCGCCTCCGCCTTCGGCGCGCTCGCGTCGCTCGCGCCGCGGAACAGGGAGGACCACGCCTGCACGGGCCGAGACGGCGCGGGCTCGGCGGGCTGGTGAAACGCGACGATGCATGATGATGGATGCGAGACGCGAGATGCGAGATGTTCGATGTCGCGTTACGATGATGCGATTGGAACGAACGAGGATGCGGGGGAGGGACGCGTGAGTGGCACGGACGGGATGTGCGCCGGCGCGCGCGTCATGATGCGCGCGTCGCGGCGAATCGCGCGCGCGCGCGCGCTCGGGGAAAGACCGGTCGCGTGTCCGCCCCGCGCGCGGTCCCGACGGACTCCGACGCGACAAAACGGCATTCCGCATTCCGACGCGACAGTTCGGAAAACCCTCGTTTTCCGAACTGTCGCGTCGTCCGGTTCCCGCGGTCGACGCGCGTGTCGACCTCGCGCGTACCTTCGTGGGGGGTTTCGTGTCTGTGCCAGCCTCAGCGGGGGCGTTCCCGGGCTCCGTCTCCGAGGGCGACATCTCCGGAGCGTTCCTTCGGCGCAACGGACCGCGCGAATCCACAGAAGCGCTTTTCGCCACGTCCGTGCGCTGGCGTTAACCTCGAGACGGAGAACGCGCTCGCGGAGTGCGTCCGAAACTCGGTCGTCGGCGTGCCGACCGGCGCGACTGACCCGCAAGTGTCACGGCGGTGCCGCGCGCGTCTCCGAGTGCGTCCGCGACGACCCGAAGAGTGGCAGGCGCGTGTCGCGCGCGTCCGCTTGACTTCGCAGATTCTCGACTTTCACTTCTGCACCTGGCTGCCTGGTATCGGGAGCCGATGTCGGACTGTCGGCCGATCGACCCGTTGTCGCGTCCCCTTCTCGTGGAAACTTCCCGACGGGTCCCGAGACCGCGGGGCGGTGGCGCGTCACTTCGACGCACGCACACCGCGCGCCTCGAGAGCTCTTCCGCGCGCGAACGCGAGAGCCCGCACGCGAACGGCGCGGAGCGCGCTTCAGGAAGTGCGTCGGACTCGCGCGTTCCTTCGCGATGTCAGCCCCCGAAGACGAGAAGCACGTGACCTTCTCGGAAGCGGACGACGGCGTCGGCAATCTGCGACGCGTCCCCACCGGAGGCGCGGGCGAGCTCGCGTCGGCCGCCGAGGTGGCCGCCGGCGCCGGCATGGACAACGCCGTCGATGCCAGCACGGATTCTCTTCAGGTGCGGGTCCAGAATCACCCGAGCGCGTCGACCGAGTCCCGCGCGCGGTTTCGCCGGACGCCCATCGCCCGTTTGAAACGGCCACAATGCGACGCGGGACGTGGCACCCGGCCGCGCGCGGGTTCAGCCCTCGCGCGCGCGGTTCCCGTCGCGCACCGCACGCCGAGTTCCACGCGAGATTCTCGCGGCGTCTCCCCGCGCCGCCCCCGTCCCCGCGTCGATCGTCCCCGTCCCCGCGACTGACGTCCCCGCGTCCCCGGAAACGTCCCCGCGCGCATCTTGACGAAAAACCAAAAAGGCTTCCCTCGCGCGCTACCGCGAGAACCCGGCGCCTTCGACGGACGCGTCGATGGACGCGACGGACGGTTCATCGATCGCGACGGGAACGACGCGCCCTGACCCGAACGATCCCGCGCGCATGTCCGAGGAGTACGTCTCGAGGCTGGAGAGCGAGCTCGCGGCGCTCAAGGCTTCCGTCCAGACGATGGGTTCGCCCGGTAAAAACGCCGCGTCGAGCGCTCCCCCTCGCGCGACGGAAACCGGCGAACATAAGAGCAAAAGCTCTTTACCCGCCGGTCCGGACAAGAGCGGTCCCGCGCGCAACGCCCCCCCGTTCGGCAAAGCAACCGCTGTTTCCAAGACCACGCTGGACGAGGACCTCGCGAAGGCGCAGGCGAAGTACTCGGACGACCGCCTGGCGAAGTTCGAGAAGGCGATGGAGGAGAAGTTCGCGGCGAGCGGGGGCTACGACTCGGACCTCGAGCGCGAGATGGCCGCCGCCGAGGGCATGCCAAATGCCCACGAGCTCGCCGTCGGCAAGGTGGACGCCGGGAAACGGGCCAAGTTAATCGCGTCCGAAAAGGCGGAGACGGACGCCGTGAACGCCCCGTTCGAGAAGCAGAACGAGTGGATGGACGAGTACCGGCGAGCGGAAGACCAAAAGGCGGAGACCAAAAACGCCCCGATCAGCGGCGCGGCGAACCTAGCCGCGCGCACCGCAACGCTCGTCCCGGCGGATGAGGACGGCAAAGGCGACAAAGGCTCAGGCAAGATCTCCGCCGTCGCGGAGACAAACGTCTCCGCGGACGAGGCGAAAAGCTCTCGAAACGCTTCGAAGGCTTCCACGGAAGCGACCGTGGCGGAACTCGACGCCGCGCGAGCCGCGGTTGCGGCGACGCGCGCGTCGGCGCCTGCGACGCCAATCGCTCGCGCGAGAGCGCCGGTCGCGCACAAACCCGCGGCTTCGTTCCTGGGCGGCGGCGCGCACGGCGACGGTTTGCCTCGTCCGGACGTGTTGGTGCGCAAGACGAAACGCGCGGCGACGGTTCCGAACCCGCCCAGTTTTTTGAGCCGCGACGCGTCGCGCGCGAAGACCATCGCCGAGCAGAGGCTGGAGCACGACCTCGCCGTCGAGGCTGCGCTGGAGGAGGCGGAGCTGAAGAAGCGGTTCGTCCCCAAGCCCGTGCCCAAGAGCACCGCCGAGCCGCGGTTCACGAAAATGCTCGAGACGGAGCGTTTACGGCGCGAGAGGCTCCGCGAGACGCGGAAGCAGGCGCTGGTGGAGACGGAGCGCCCGTTCTCGTTCTACGTCCGGGACAAAGCCAAGGCGTCGGAGAAGGGCGATCCGGCGAGCGCCGAGGCGCTCAAGGCGCGGCGCGCCAACAAGTTCCAAAGAAAGTTCGTCGCCAAGGCGATCCCGAAGGCGGTCAAGGAGCTCCGCCTGCCGTCCATGGAGGCGGAGGCGGCGCGGCGCAAGGAGGAGGCGCGCATCGCCGCAGAGATCGCGCTCAAGGAGGCGGCGATGCCCGAGCGGATGGCCAAGAACGTCGCCGAGAAGAACACGGAATCGGCGCCGAACGCATCGGACGACCGACGCAAAAAGTGGAGTTTCCAGCCGGCGCCGCGCAAACCCGTGCCCGATTTCGACGCGCTTCACGCGGCTTTTTTCCGGCGCCTGAAGGAGGCGAAGCAGCAAAGGCCGAGCACCGCCGTGCGCGAGTTCCGTTTACACGAGAAGAGCTCGCCGCAGCGAAGAGCGGAGCTGCGCAAGATCGAAAAGGACATGAAGGAGGACCAGAACGTTTTACCCGAAGTGCGTTGGCCTTTCGCGTCGTTGCGCGCGCCGGTGAAGTCGACGCCGCCGCCGTCGTTCGACAAGAGCGTGCGACCGGACTTTTTGAAGAAGAACGAAAACCTCGCCACCAAGCTCCGGAGGCAGGCCGTGCTCCGCGCGAAGGCCTCGGGGCACTACGCCACGAAGGAGGAACGCGAGTCTATGGAGATCGCGGAGCGCGAGGCGGAGAACAGGCGGCGCGCCCAGGCGTGGGCGCGCTCGCAAACCGGCGCTGGAAACGGCGCCAGTCTGGACGCGCGCCCCGACGTCGCCGCCGCGGCGCGACGGAAACAGCAGAGCCAGATCGCCAAGGAAACCGTCGAGCGCGTGCTCATGGAGAACAACGTCTACACCTACGTCGAGGACGGGCTGTGAGGAGATAGAGGAGATACGCGGATGATGTCTTCGGCGCCATCGCGAACGACGGTCATTTACGTAGTGGATTAGAGTTTTTGTACATACGACGAACCGTAGCGCGCGTCGCGCGCGCGTGTTATTAAAATGTCGCCTTGATCACTCGTCGTCCCGCCGTTTCAAAGCCGCGAGTCGGGACGCGAGCGCGTCGAAATCCTCACCCTCGGTCGCGTCGTTCCCGTCGGGCTCGTCGCCCTCCGCCGAGCGCGAAGAAGTCTCCTCGAACGCATCGGGGGGGGGAGGCGCGTCCGCCGGGGGCGCCGGCGGCGGCGGCGGCGCGCCCCCGACGCCCGGCGGCGGCGACGGCCGCGCGTAATCGGGAACCGAGACCTCCTCTGCTTCCGGCGGCGCGCTTTCTTCTTCCGGAGAGGGCGAAGCGGAGGCGGAGAGTGTGCCCGTGACCCCGTCGGCGTCGTCGGTGGTGTCCGCGACGTCGTCTCCGACGTCCCCGGTTCGAAACGCGCCGCTCGCGTTTTTGCCATCCGGCGTCACCGCCGCCGCGTCGTTGTCGTCGTCGTCCGCGCCGATCACCTGCGACACGGACTTGCCCCTCCCCGCGCCCGGCCCGGTGTTCGGGGGCGGCAGCGCCTCCACCAGGAACCCGGGGGGGGGTACGGGCGTCCGCGACGTGATCACGCCCACGGTGCGCTCGGCATCCAGCGGGAAAGCGTTTTGTTTTTCGTCTCGGCCCGCGAGGCGACTCGCCGCGTCCGCGGCGGCGGCGGCGTCCGCGGCGGCGGCGCGCGCGGCGGCGGCGGCTTGCCCCGCGTCCGCGAACGTCGCGTTCTTTTTCTGTGCGTCGCGTTTCACGCCACCCGATTCTTCACCGCGCGATTCGCCTTCAGGAGGCTTTGAAAAAGTCGCGTTCGCGTCGGACGTCCTCCGGTCTTCCAACGCCTCCGCCATCTTCGCCTCGTCGAATCGCGCGCCGCGCTCGGCGGCGACGGTTCGCAGCGCCTCGAGTCGCGCCTCTTTGGATGGCGGCGCGAGCGCGAGCTTTCTCATGGCGAGCTCGCTGACGCCGCATGCGCTCGCGGTGGCGTCCTCGCCGCACGCCGCGACGTACTGCGAGCCGTACTTGCCCGCGAACTGCGTCTTGACCTCCTTGAGCTCCGGTATCTCGTCCGCGACGCGCCGCGCGGCGTACACCACGGTGGCGACCGCCTCCTTGAGGTCCGCGGGCAGGTCCTTCGTGGACTCGATGAGGGGCAGCCGCACGACCAGGAGCTCGCAGAACAGGTCGAGGACCTCGAACGCCTCCAGCGTGGCCTCCTCGCGGAGGACAGCCTCGACGCGCACGCGCGCGGAGTCATCCTTCCCGGCGTTGAGCAAATCCGCGATCTCGCGTTTCAAGTTCACCACCGCGTTGGCTTTCTTGTTGCGCAGGAGCTTGACGCGCCCGACGCACAGGCGCAGCGCGGTCTTGCACTTGGACGCGTTGAACTTGGGGCCGCCGAACAAAGCGTCGAACACGCCCATCGTGCGCGCCCGCGACGGTCGAAACGGAGAGGGCGCGGCGCGGCGCGCGGTGAGGCACAATGTTCCTCGGCGATGGAGACACTCAATGGTCGCGCGTGAAGAAAATGGGCCACATTTCGCAATTCTGACCGGGCACCAAATCAAGACACGTGTCAGTTCCCACCGCGCACCTCTCTCACAGCCGAGCGATGTGGTCCGGAAGCGGCCCGCAGCCCGTCGGCCACGCGCAGCCCGTCGCGCACGGGCAGCCCGTGGTGGCCCAGCCAGCGCACGGCTACGCCGGCGGTCCCCCCGCGGCGCAACAGCCCGTCGTTCCCATGGGGTCCGGAAGTTGGACCAACGGGTTGTGCGACTGCGGGGCTCCGGGCAAGTGCGACTGCGCCACCTGCGCCATGGCCACGTTCTGTCCCTGGGGCTTGCACGGCGCCACGGCGAAGATGATGCGCACGGGGCAGAGGTACGACGCGTGCAGCGGCTGGGACGCCCCGGAGTGCGCCATCTCCGCGGGTCTGTACGTGGGCGGCTCGATCTTGTCGTGCATCCTGAACGCGACCGTCGGAGAATACTTCTCCAATTATATCGGCGGACTCTCCATGATCTCGTACACGCAGTTTCTGCGCAAGAACATCCGCGAGCGCTACGGCATCGAGAATCCGCCCTTAGGGGACTTTTGCTGCCACTGCTGGTGCACGCCGTGCGCGGCGGCGCAGGAGCACCACGAGGTCAAAACCCGTCTCCCGCCGCCCGACCCGTACGGAGGCGTTCCGCACACCATGTACGTGCAGCCGACGGCGCAAAGCATGGGCGCGCCTCCCCCGTACGCGGGGCCGCACGCGCCGCAGCAGCAGCCGTACGCGCCGCAGCAGCAGCCGTACGCGCCGCAGCAGCAGCCGTACGCGCCGCAGGGCAGCTACGGCGCGCAACCCAGCTCGAGCACGTACCCCAAAACGTGAGAAAACCATCACGTGTACATAGCCGCGAAGAAGGGACCGCGAACGATGTAAAAACGAAACGACACGCGTGACTTTTTTCGTTTGTTTCATCGAGGCGCGTTTGTTCCTTCTCGACGGAACGAACGACATCAGTCCGCTACGGAAACCTTTGAAACCTTTTTTCACGCTACGGAAACCTTTATTCACGCATCAGCGGACGTGCGGCACGCCCGTGTGCTGCGGGATACCCATCGTCTCGCTCGTCGCTTTAATCGCCGCTAACGGGCCGGCGGTGGTAGCGCGTCTCACCTTGGTTTGCTCCGCCCCGAACTCGGCGTCGTTGATGTACTCAACCGCGTTTTCGTACGTCGAAAACCCCATGAGCACTAAAAAATCAAACGCATCGCACTGCTCCTGGTACACCAAGGCTTCCGAGCCTTCGCCTCGAAACGGCACGCGCGCGATCATCGTCGCGCCGAACTTCAAATTGTTCGCCTTCATTAAAGGCGGGTACTTTTCTTGAAACGTGTCTTTGTCCGTGAACTTCTTGATGGTCGATACGTACGCGCCGAACTTACCGGTGTCCGCGTCGGGGGGTAACAAGTTGGCCTCGAACATCGCGATCGGGCCGGAGGAGTTCTCCGTGCGAAACGGCTTGACGGCGAGGTACTCGTCGCTGTTCAGCCACGCCGTCGTCGCCGCTCTGCTCGGAAGCTCGAGCACCGGTGCGAGATCCACATCGCGGGCGTCTTCCGAGCCGACCGGGTCATCCTTCACCCCGGGCTTCACCCCGACGTACCCGCCCCCGTGCGCTTTCAACATCTGAGCCACCGCGGGGGGGTATTTCATGAACGGCTCTTTGTTCGTCAGGGTCACGAACCCGGTCTGCGGGAAGGGACGGACGGCGGGTCAGATCTGGTTTTCGGCATCGGGAGACGCGCTCGTGAATGGCGCGCCGAACGCCGCGCGAGCGGAGGGAGATGGGATGAAACGCGCTCGAACGCGACGCACGATGAAAACTCTGCTGACGGCGGCCATTTTTCGTGGAGGAGATGGGAAGGTCGAGGTGTGTGCGGCGCGCGGAGGTGAGTGCGCGGGGCGACGTGAATAACGTTATACGTAGACTGAGCGTTTTCGGCGAAGCGTCGCGCGTGCTTTTTTCTTCTTCGACTCGCGAGTCGCGACCCCCGCTGAACGTGGAAAAAGATGTTCAGATTCCGCGGCGGTTGGCGCGCGAAATCTATCGAGAATTTTTTTCCCTCCGATTTCGTGGCTTCCGGCGCTTCGATGACTCCTAATCAGACCGTCGATCGCCCCGACCGCGCGAACGCGACGAACACAGTCAGCACGAACGTTTCCGTATCCCTGTCGACCAATCCGCGCGCCGCGTTTTACCGAAAAAGTACAGATTTTCACGGAAAAAACGTTTCGTCACGCCGATTGCGTCACTTTTTACCATCCCAACGCACGCGCGCTCCACACGCCGCGCCGCCCCGAACGCACCGACGTCGGTCGTTCCACCGCAGACACATCCCCCTTCGAGCCCTCGACGCCCCCGCGCGTCCCTCCGCATGATGCCTCCCACGGTCGACGCCAAGGTCAACCCGAACGTGCCGCGCTACGCGCCCCCGAGACGGGGGGCTGACGCGATGGACGCGACGCCCGCGAGCGGCGCCTTCGAGGACGCGCTGTTCATGCTCGCGGTCCGCCCGGTGGACGATGCGAGCGAAAACGACACAGCGCCGCTGTTCCAGAGCGTCATGCCGCGCTCCAGCGTCTTCGTTTCGGATAAGAGGGGTGGACTCGCCTCGCGCGCGCCCGCAAAAGGCGTGCAGCTGCTCACCAAAAAACGCGTCAGCATCGCGCTCTTTTCGCGCGACGGGACTTTAAGCGCCGATGACCTCGTCGACGCGTTCGTGCGAATCCGCGACGCGCACCGCGAGAACCCTCGCGAACGCGCGAACGCGTTGCGTGCTTGGCTCAAGGAAATGCACGACCAAAAACACGTCTTTTCCCTCGCGCTCTTCGACGACTCCGGCCGAGCGTTCGCCGCGTGGACCCCCCGTTCGGCGCCGCTTAGTTTCGGCCACGCGGGCGACGGGTCGGCGGTTGTCGTCGCGGCGCAGCCTCAGAAGCGCACGCTGGTGGGCCGCGACGTGGTGGAGTCGCAAGCGTTGACGCTCGCGCACCTGCCCGCGGGGCGGTTCGTGTACGGGCACGGCTACCTCAAGCCCTTCGAGTTCACCGACATGTGGGCGAGCGCCTAAACGAACCGCGCGGGTGTCGCGGCGGCGCGCGTGTTCGGATCGACGCGATCGCCGTCGGCGGCGCGCGCGAGCCCCGACGCGCCGCCCGCGGACGACCACGCGCCTCTGTCCATGGAGGAGAAGAAGAAGTGGCGCTGGGAGAGCACGGGCTCGCGCGCCGAGCAAGCCAAAACATGGATCTCCTCCAGGAAACCGGTTTCGACGAAAACGACGGTTTCGGCGCCCTCCACGCCTCCGCGGACGAAGACTTCGAAGACGTCGCAATCGCTGTCCCCCGCGGCGCCCGCGTTTGTCGTCGCGAAGAAGGCGAAGATTGTCTCGTCCGCCGACCAGGAGGCGGACGTTTTGGCGTTAGCGTCGGACCTCGCGACCGCCGCCGCGCGCCGCCTGGACTTTGCCGTCGGCGCCGCCGCGCACTTCGCCTTCCGAACAGGCTTGGCGCGCGTCAACCGCTACGACTCGCGCGCGGATAAGCGTTTCATGACGCTGCTTCTGCTCCGCGTCGCGCTCACGCCCGAGATCGTTCGTCGGTCGGCGGCGGCGGCGATGAAGGCGCGGAGCGAGGCGCGCCAGGCGGCGCTCGGCGAGCACTTCCAGGCGCTCTCCGTGCTGGAGACGGACGTCTCGGAGGATGTCTCGCGAGAGCTCGCGATGGCGGACGCGTCTGCGGCGGATGCAGGTCGCGCGCTCGGCTCTACGCTCGTCGCGGCGACCAAGAAGACGCTGCGCGCGGCGACCAAGAGGAGCGCCGCCAAGGAGGACGAGAGACGCAAGGCTATCCCCGCGCGCGTGCGCGGCGTGGCGGGGAACAGCAACTCCTCCGTGGTGGTCTGCGACCTCAAAACCGGCGTGTGCTGCGTCGGGGACCAGTGCTTCATCGGGTGAAGCGCCGCGTCGTTGAAAGTGTTGAAAGTTTTGCGCTGTATGCATAGAAAGTTGTAAACGAAAGGCATTGATCCTTCATCTTGGCCCCTTCGCGTCACACGACGAATCGCGTGCGTCCAGGTTGGCGCGTTTTTGGCTAAGAACCGTCGCGTCGTCGTCGATCGGCGCGCACAATCGCCGCACGAAGAGCGGCGCGCGGGCGTCCGCCGGAGGAGGGCGATGTTGGCGGTCGCCGCGCCCGTCCGGTGGGTCGCCGCGCCGGGAACGGGGCAGCGGAAGGGGGAAGGGCGGCGGGTCGCCGGGGCTTCGCGCCGGCGCGTGCCGCGCGCGCGCGCGTGGTCGTGTTCCAACGACCCGGCAGGATGCGAACGTCGCGAATGCCGACCATCCGACGCGCCCGAGGTGGGGCCGTCCCCGAGAGGACCGTGCGCGGGGACGGGGTCGTGGCGACGCGTCCTGGGCACCGCGGCCGGTGCGGCGGCGTTTTCGGCGTGCGCGCGCGCGCCCGAGGCGTTCGCCGCGCCCGCGACGTCCTCCCCCGTCGTTCCCGCGCCGTCCTCATCGATCGAGGCGTCCGCCGGTTCCGCCGGTTCGTTGCTGGCGCGCATGCCCGCGCCTTCGCGGGCGATCGATCCGTCCGCTCTCAACCTCGAAACCGCCAACCCCGCCGTCGCCGAGCTCGGGTTCCTCCCCGCGCTCGCGTTGCCGCGCACGGGGTGGTTCGTCGGGTCCTGGATCGCGGGCAACGCCACGTTCTTCCAGAAGCAGTTCGAGGTGGCGCACGCCAAGTTCGTCGCCAACTGGGTCGCGTACGCGTTCATCCCGGTCGTGGCGGGCATACTGAACTGGCTCACCAACGCGCTCGCGGTGAAGATGATCTTCTCCCCGGAGGAGTACATCGGGCTCGACATAAAGCGCTTCCCCGAAACGCCGGCGGGATTCTTCGGGTGGCAAGGCATCGTGCCGTGTAAGGTGCGCAAGATGTCGAGCACGATGGTTGATTTGATGACGTCGCGCCTGCTGGACGTGCGCGAGGTGTTCGGGCGGCTGGACAAGAAGAAGTGCGGCGAGTTCCTCGAGCCGGGCATCGACGCCATCGCGGAGGGTGTCGCGTCGGATCTGTTCAGAGCGTCGTCCAAAAGCGATTCCAAAAACAAAAACAAAAACGCGCCTCTGCCGTCGTGGAGCGCGGCGCTCGTCGCGGCGGCGCCGCTGGCGGCGACGCTGGCGGCGAAGGACCTGGCTCGGAAGCACGGCAAGGAGCTCGTGGCTTCCGTGCTGGGCGAGATGCAGCAGCGCGTGCCGGAGGTGTGGGACGTGAAGACGCAGGTGGTCGGCGCCATGACGCGGGACAAGAAGATCATCGTCGAGCTGTTCCAACGATGCGGCCGGAACGAGTTCGTGTTCATTCGCAGAAGCGGCTTGTACTTTGGTTTTCTGTTCGGCATCTTCCAGATGGTCCAGTGGCTGGTCTGGGACCCCTGGTGGAGTCTCGCGGTAGGGGGCGCGGCGGTCGGGTACGCCACCAACTGGCTCGCGCTCACGCTCATGTTCTCGCCCGTGCAACCGCAGACGTTCGGGCCGTTCACGCTGCACGGCGCGTTTCTGAGACGGCAAAACGAAGTCTCGGGCGAGTTCGCCGAGATGCTTCGCTCGCGCGTGCTGAGCGCGGAGAACATCTGGCGCGAGATTCTGACCTCCGAAAAGACCAAGCCGGTGTTCTTCGAGATTCTCGAGCGGAAAACAAAGGAACAGCTCGAGAAGGCGCGCACGGAGGAGGCGGTTGTGTCGTGCGCCGCGAACGCGCTCGGCGAAGAGCGATGGTCAAAAATCGAACGCGCCGTCGTCTCTCGCGTCTTGACCGATTTGCCGACGCACTTGCCTTTAGTGTACGCGTACTCGGACGGCGCGCTCGACCTCGAGACGACGCTCAGAGATAAGATGCGGGGTCTGTCGGGTGAGGAGTTCGAGGGGGTGTTACACCCGGTGTTCCAGGAGGACGAACTGACGCTCATCTTAGTGGGCGCGTTTCTCGGTCTCGTCGCCGGGTTCGCGCAAGCCGCGGCGTTTTAATTTTTATCGAACACGTTATTTTTATACAAGTAAGTACATTCAATCGTCGTTCGGGTCGTCCCTGACCAGTATGAACACGTCCCCACTCTGCGACCGCGAGATTCTCAGTTCGTCGTCCACGAACGTGGTGTCCATCCACGCCAGGCTCCCCGAGCCGCTCGCCTCCATCTCCAGATCGCGCGCCGCGCGACCGACGGACGCCGGCGGCGCGTCGACTTTGATTCCGGCGAACGTGTACGCCTTTGGCCGGACGCTCGCTCGCGAGTCCGTCTGCGCGTCCAGCGACGAGACGCTGGCGTTGGTGAACTTGAGAAACGGCAAGGGCTCGAAGCTCTCCTCGTTTTTCACCTGCGCCGTGAAGATATCCACCGTCTGGTGAATGGGCCCGCGCGGCTTCAAGAAACCGGGCTTACCCTTCCCCAACACGCTCGTCGCCGTCGTGTACTGCAACGCCCAACGACCGTTCATCAGAGGCGACTTGAGCGGCGAACGCGTCGGGTTCTTCGCCTCCAAAGCGCGCGCGAGCTGTTCGATCTTCTTCGCGCGGTCCTTCTCCACGCGTAAACCGCGCTCGGTGTCCGCGAGCGCCAAAAGAAGCGCGGCTTTCAGGTCGGCGAGTCCCGCCGTTCCGCCGTTTTTGCCCCCGACGTTGATCTCCGGTTTGTACTGGTAGTTCACCTGGATCTTGCTGTTGAAGATGGCGGCGCCCAGGTTCTCGCCCATGCCCTTCAGCCCGCCCATCAGGCCCCACGGCGACGCCGCGGGGTCCGACCCGTCGTCCACCTTCGACAGAGACACGTCCGCGCCGCGCACGACGGAGGATGGCGCGTTGGATGGCGCGTTTCTCGGCGCGACCGAGCCGCCCGCGAACGCCGCCGGCGGTTGTAGGTCAAAGTCGCCCTCCTCCTCCTCCTCCGTTCGCCGGGTCACCGTGAACGCGCACCCGCCGTCCCCGAGCTGCACGTCGGCGCCCTCCGTTAACTCGTACTGCAGACCGGGCTTGATCTGCCTGCCCCCGACGAACGTCCCGCTCGCCGACCCGAGGTCCTCGATGTACACGGCGCCGCCGACGCGCAACAAAGAGGCGTGCGCGCTGTCGACGCCCGCCACGTTGGTCAGGATGACGTCGGCGTCGCCTTTCCGGCGGCCCGAGCCGACGCGCACGGGAACGCCCGGCTCGAGGTCCACCGCGGGGCCGGACCAGCCCACCGGCGCGAACACGACGCGTTCCTCCGACGCGAACTTTACTGCAGGCTTGTTTCGGCTCGAGGACAAAACCTCCGTCGGTTCCAAAACTGACGGAGGTTTATCTATAGCCTCGACCGCCTCCGGTTCCGACGCTACGACCGAGACGACGTCGACGTCGTCTTCGTCGACGTCAATCGTCGCGAGCGCTTCCGTGACGAAAGCGGCGTTTTCCGCCTCCTCTTCCGTCGCGTTTTCGTCGGTTAAAATCGTTCGTGGCTCGGGCTTTTTTTGAACACCCCCGAAGCCTCTGAACACGTCCCCCACGCCCGACAACGCCGCGCGCGCGTTGTTCACCGTCGCCGCCACCGCCTTGGCGTTTCTCTCCGCCTCGGCGGCGGTTTCTCGGACGCCCGCCATCGCGTCCGCCAGGTCGCGGCCGGTCGTCTCCGCCACCTCGAATCGCGCCAGGTGCGGGTCCCCGAGCGTCAAGACGTCCCCGGCGCTCAGCTCGAACCTCGGGCCGCCGGGAGGTACCGGTCGACCGTCCACCTCCGTGCCGTTTCTCGAGCCCATGTCCGACACGAACACGCGGCCGTCCTCGTCGCACTCGAACCGCGCGTGCGCCGCGGAGACGGTGCCGATGGGAAGGCACACGTCCGCGGGCTTCTCGCGCCCGACGACGACCACGCCGCCCGCGCGCGAAGGCAAGCGAATCTCCGTCTTCGCGAGGGACCCGGGCACGCGCGTGCCCTCGGGGAGGTGGTCCTTCGTGCCGTCGCCGCAAGGCACGAGCTTCAGCGCCTGCGCGCGCACGAGGCAAACCCGACGACGGTCGAGGCGTCGATGATGCCACGTAGGATCCCGAGGCTTCGTCCCGACCACGCTGTCGCCTCGAGTCCACCGAGCTCGTCGCGCGAGGAGGACGGGCGTCCGCCCCGTCGGCGGCGTCGCCGCGCAGACGGACATCTCGGCGCCCTCGGGACGGCGCGCGGCCGAACCGCGGCGTGGAAGTGTGGCGGCCTGCCACGAGGATACGGTCGATATATCCAATGCAGTGTTCACAAACGAGAAGTGCAGTCTGTCGTCGCCTGAGACGCCTTCAGAAAAATCACCAGTCGTACACACGTGGACGCGCGTGGCACGCGATGCCGGCGTGCGCGGCGTCGAGGCCGTCGACCGCATGTCGCGCGGTAAAGACAAGCGGGTATCGCGCGTGGGTCGCGAGGCCCACCGCGACTCCGCGCTTCGCGGCTCGGCGTCACGCGCCGCGCGACGGAACAATCTCGGACGTTCCGCCGACGCGCGCCGTCGTCGGCGACGACGCGCGCGCGGACGCCACCTCAGACGCGAGCGCGTCTTCGAGCGACGCGGGCGGTCCGAACGGCGATGCGCCCCGCCGGCCAGGGCGCGCCGCTCGCGCGCGCATGCGTCGCGAACGCGCCGCGCGCCTGGCATCCGCCGCCGCCGACGAGGACCCGCGTGATGAGTTCCATCGTTACCGAGTGTTTCTGGGCGGCGTCGCCGCGGACGCCGACCCCGAATCCATCGCCGCCGCGTTCGGCGGACCCGGCGTCGCGCGCGACGTCTTCGTTCACGGCGGCCGGGGCTTCGCGTTCGTCGCGTTCGCCGATGAGCGGTCGTACCTCGAGGCGCTGGACGTCCCGCCCCGCGCCGATCTGTTCGCGGAGGTTCGCGCGGCGGCGGCGGCGGTTGACGGTGATTCGCCGCCGGCGACGTCAAAAAAAGAAGAAGAAAAACGCTCGCGCCGCGTTTCCCTCGACGACGCGCGGCGCGCGACGTTCGCCGTGCAGTGCCAGGAGTCGCACGCCGACCGCCTGGAGGCGTACTTGCGCGGCGACGACGCGAACGCGCTGGGCGTGGAAGTGCTCGGCGTCGCCGCGCCGAACGAGCCGCCGCGGGAGGGACGGAGGGTCACGGAACGGGTGGTCCTGTGTCGTCCGGCGTCGGATGACTCGTCCTCCGCCGAAGTCATCCGACGCGTGCGCGCGGATCCCGCGCTCGCCATGCACCGCGACTTTTTCCCGCGCGTCTACGACTTGCGCGACTCGGCCGTCTTCGCGAGCCTCGCCGCGGCCTCGCGCGAGGTGGTCGACCTCGTGGCGAGCGACCGAGAAGCGGCGGGAGACGACCGCCGCGTCAAAACGCGACTCGAGACGTTTCCTCCATCCCTCGCGCGCTCCGACGAGCTCGCGGCGGCGGCGGCGGCGGTACCGGCGGTGAAGAACGCGTTCACGCCTCGGCTTTCGGACGCGACGCGCGTCGCCACGGTCGTGTCGCTTCGCGGGGACGTCACGATCGTCGCGTACGGAGGCGCGGAGCGCGCCGCGGCGACGGACCGAGACGCTCGCGGCGAATCGCGCTCGACGAAGGAGGGAGACGAGAACGCGTCTCGGGCGTTTCTGAAACTGGCGGAGTGCGCGCTTCGCGACTCGTGCCTTCGCGACGCGCTGGCTGAAGGGAACCGCCCACGCGCGGTGGACGTCGGCGCCGCGCCCGGAGGGTGGACGCAGTTCCTCGCGCGGAAAGGGTGCCGCGTCGTGGCGATTGACCCGGCGGACGTGCCGAACCTTCCGAGCGGGTGTCGCCACCTTAAGGACACCGCGCAAAACGCGTGGGTCACGTTGCGGGAGGAGAAACGAAAAGCCGCGGGTTCGGCGGACGATATCGATACCGCTTGGTGTCCCTTCGACGTGTACGTCTCGGACGCGGTGCTTCACGACGCGGACGCGCAGCAGAACCTGCTGCGGGGCGCGGTCGACGCCGGGCTGCTGCGAGAAAACGCGGTGATCGTCGTCACCTTCAAGTCGGCGCCGGGACGCGGCGCGGGGGACGGCTACCGGCGCGCCGCGTTCGCGCGCGCGCGAAAACTCGGGGACGAGCTGTGCGAGGGCGACTGGACCCTGACGCACCTCTTCGCGAATCGCTCGCGGGAGAGGACGTTCGTGGGGAGGCTGAGGTCGTCACGCGACGCGCGGGTGTTTTGATGAGCGCGCGGCGGCGACGAAACGTCGAGACCTTGGACGGGAAATGAACAAAATTTCAGAATTTTTCAAAAATGCGTTTCGAACGAACAACGACCTCGAATTCATCAGATCTCGGGCGCGGCACGCACAGCGACGCGCGCGGTGCACGCGGCACAACACGCGATGGTCGCCAAGAAGACGCGCGGCGAGGAGACGCGCGCGCGCAAGCGAAAGCGGGACCTCGCCGCGCAGACGGGCGTCGCCATTCCGGGCTTGTCCTTCGATGTCGCCGTCTTTCTGATTCAAAAACATCTGCCCGACCCCGCGGACCTCGCGGTGCTTCGCGCGGTGAGCCGCGGGATGCGCGACGCGGTGGACGCGACCGGGCGGAAGGTGGAGCAGTTCGGTGAAGACGATGCCGTCGAACGCGGATACGTGAGCACGCTCAAGTGTCTGCGCCGACGAGGTCGACTGTCTGACGAGCG
>ENA-OUOG01001516-OUOG01001516.1-marine-metagenome-genome-assembly--contig:-NODE-1516-length-26666-cov-6.668209_pt1 | contig 26666 bp, 15 predicted proteins | sample MGYA00248635_ERZ508505 | MGnify/ENA primary metagenome ERZ508505 (study PRJEB26176, sample SAMN06267871) | marine metagenome | isolation source: Saanich Inlet, British Columbia, Canada | place: Pacific...
TTTCGTCGCGAAAGGACAGAACGTTCGCTCGGGGAGCTACTCGCCGCGGCCGTGACACCAGAGAGACGCGCGTGAGACGACGCGTCTCTTCTTTTTCCGACAAAAGAAGTCCGTCCACGTCGTACGGTGTAGCTCTACGTGGCGTTCCTTTAACAGCGTACTCTACCAAACACTTTCGTCAGTCGCGCACTTCCGCCGCCGCGACGCGCGCCGCGAGGTCCGCGGCTTCGTCGGGTTCGGATTCCGTGGAGTCGGATTCGGACGGAGGCATGTCGCGCGGGTTTTGCGGGAACCGCGACCGTCTCGACTCGCCGCCTATCCGGTTGTGCGTCTTGTTCCGGTTCGGCTCCAGGGGGGGCATGGAGTCGTCCGAAGCGGAGTCGGATTCAACATCGACGTCTTCTTCGCCATCGTCGCTCTCGCCCTCCGACGACTCCGGCACGTCGCGCGGCGCGGAGACGCCGCGCTTGGGCCCGCCCTCGGTGAGCCACCTGTTCTGCGTCTCGAGCACCTCCGCGCCCGTTTCGCACGCCATGTAGCTCTCCAGCACCTCCCGGTTGAGCGTGATGAACCCGTGGCCCCACTTGAACTTGTTCATCAAGAGCTCGGCGGCGTCGCGATAGCCGGCGATGTACAGACCCGCGCTTAACGCTTCGGCGCACGTCAGCTTGCACGGCTTGCCGTAGTTCACCGGGTTCGCCGCGACCAGCCACGGCAGCAGTCTAGGTGCGGCGGACTTTATGCGCGCGAACGGGACGTCGTCCAGACGGTTCCACGAGCAGTCCACCACCGCGAGGCCGTCGCTGTGTATGAGGTGGTAATCCCCGGGAGACACGCAGTCCGTCGCGCTCGGCGTCAGCGCGACGCCGGGAAATCGCTGCTGAAGCCGTAGCTCGCGCAGGCATCCCAGCCTCGCGAGTTTCCGACCGCTGCACCGCTTCGGGTCGCACTGGTTCAGGTCCCACATCGCCAGGGGGACGGGGAACACCACCGACGCGGCGCCGCTCGCCTCGGGATCCTCGTCGCCCTCGTGCGGTCGCCCGCAGTTCTCCACCGTGCACGAGCAGAAACTCGTTCCGAAACCCCGTGCCCAGTCGGGCTGGAGCCCACCGCCGCGTCGCGGGCCGCCGCCGCCGTGGCCGCCGCCGCCTCGGCCGCCTCGGCCTCGGCCGCCGCCACGGCCTCCGCCGGGACCCTTACCCCCGGGAGCTTTGCCTTTGCCGCCCATGTCCGAGGGGTGTGGGCGGCGGCAAAGAATCGCTCGCGTTTTAACGCGTCGGCGGTCGACTTTCTGATGGTCGGTCTGACACTTGACAATCCTGGAATGGAAAAGCCGCGACTATGGATAAACCGTCGGCTTTCGCCGTCGAGTTCGGCGGACGGACGGCCCTCGCCGTCACTCTACGTGCCACAGGTTCGTGACTTCGTTCACCTACCGCACACAACACACGTCGTAGCACAATGCACGGCGTCATGCAGGCTTCTCCTCTCGCCGCGCGCACGGTACGTCTCGGTGTCCGGCGCCATCTGCTCGTCGATTTTCGACGCTTTTCCACCGGCGCTGATTCGCTTCGCGCTCCTTCGGAACGGCGGAAAACGCGCCCGGCGCGCGATCCGAGCGGCGTCTCGCGCGATTCTCGGGCGTGCGCGTGGCGGGGAGTTGCGCAGCACTCGTGCGCGCCTCCTACCCGCCGTGTGCCCTCCCCTAGCCCACCCACGCGCGTCCAGCGACGCGCACCCGGCGCTTCGGCAAAAAGTGCGGCGGCTGATTTCGCTCCCCGTGCCTCACCTTCCAATCGCTTCCACAGGCCTTCGCCGGCTCCAAGGTGACCGCGCGCACCACCCGCGCGGCGGGCGCCCGCGCGGCCCTCAAGGTCCGCGCGGACGCCAAGGACCTCACCTTCGACATGAAGTCCCGCATCAAGATCCAGCAGGGTATCGATCAGCTCGCGGACGCCGTCGCGGTGACGCTCGGCCCCCGAGGTGCGTCCGAACCGATAACCGTCCGTCGCGCACCTTCAGCGGCGCGCGATCGTCCCTCGCGCGCGCGCGTCGCCGCGCCGCGACCCCCCGGCTCGCCTCGGTTCTAACTCTCACCCCCCGAACACCGCAGGCCGCAACGTCGTGCTCTCCGAGAAGACCGGTATGCCTCAGGTGCGTCCACGCGCGACCCCCCCGCGCGCGCTTCCCCCTCGGACGTTTCACAGGGTTTAGGGTAAATGTGCTGCGGGTCTCGCTCGCGAACCGTCTGGAGACTCGGAAAGAGTTTTCGCGTTTTCGTCGCGCGACGCGGAAACTGACCCCCGAGCGCTTCCGAATCGTCTCTCCTCATCCGCGTCACGACGCGACAGGTGATCAACGACGGTGTGACCATCGCGCGCGCGATCGAGCTCCCCGACCCCGTGCAGAACGCGGGCGCGCAGCTCATCAAGGAGGTTGCCGGGCGCACGAACGACTCGGCGGGCGACGGCACCACCACCGCGTCGGTTCTGGCTCGCGAGATGATCCGTCTCGGTCTGCAGTCCGTCACCGCGGGCGCCAACCCGATTTCCATCAACAAGGGCATCAACAAGACGCGCATCTACCTCACGGAAAAGCTGGAGGAGCTGACGAAGCCCATCAGCGGCTCCGCGGACATCAAGGCGGTGGCGTCCATCTCCGCCGGGAACAACGACGAGATCGGCGAGATGATCGCCGACGCCATCGAGAAGGTGGGCGCCGACGGCGTGCTGTCCATCGAGAACGGCTCCGGGCTGGAGACCCTCGTCGAGGTGGAGGAGGGCATGGAGATCGACCGCGGGTACATCTCCCCCCAGTTCGTGACCAACAACGAGAAGCTCACCGTGGAGTTTGAGGGCGCGCGCGTCCTCGTCACGGACGCCAAGATCGAGCAGGTGAAGGACCTCGTGCCCATCCTCGAGCAGGTGTCGCAGAACGGCGGCGACCCGCTGTTGATCATCGCCGAGGACATCACCGGCGAGGCGCTCGCCACGCTCGTGGTGAACAAGATCCGCGGCGTGCTCAACGTCGCCGCCATCAAGGCGCCCGGCTTCGGCGAGCGCCGCAAGTCTCTCCTGCAGGACATCGCCATTGTCACCGGCTCGACGTTCCTCGCGGCGGACCTCGGGCTCGGCCCCGCGGCGGCGAACCTGGACTGCCTCGGGTACGCGCGCAAGTGCACCATCACCAACAACACCACCACGCTCATCGCGGACGCGGCGTCTCGCGACGAGATTGACATCCGCGTCGCGCAGCTCAAGCAGGAGCTCGCGGAGACGGATTCCATCTACGACACGCAGAAGCTGTCCGAGCGCATCGCCAAGCTCAGCGGCGGCGTCGCCGTCATCAAGGTTGGCGCCGCGACGGAGACGGAGCTGGAGGACCGCAAGCTGCGCATCGAGGACGCGAAGAACGCCACGTTCGCCGCGATCGAGGAGGGCATCGTTCCGGGCGGCGGCGCCGCGTTCGTGCACCTCTCGCTCATGATTGACGAGTTCAAGGAAACCCTCACCGACCCCGAGGAGAAACTGGGCGCGGAGATCGTCCAGAAGGCGCTGCTCGCGCCGTGCCGCATCATCGCCAACAACGCCGGCGTGGAGGGTGATGTCATCGTGGAAAAGGTGATGAAGTCGGACTGGGAAATGGGGTACAACGCCATGTCCGGCGAGTTCGTGAACATGATCGAGAAGGGCGTGATCGACCCCAAGAAGGTGACCCGCTCGGGGCTCATGAACTCGTGCTCCATCGCCGGGATGGTGCTCACCACGCAGGCGGTGATCACCGAGATCCCGGCGGTGAAGCAGACGGTGATGGCGCCCATGGCGGATCCCAACGACCCCGCCGCGGGCACCTTCTCGCTGTAAGCGGAGCTGCGCGAAAGGAGAGGAAAGGCGGCGAGTCGGGGTGACGAGCGGAGGGCGAGGAGAGAGCGGAGAGCGTCCGAGGCCGCGGAGCGGCGCGGGATGGCGGACGAGGGCGGCATGCGGTGCGCGAGAAGTCGCGAGAGGCGGCGTCTCATATTCTTAGGACCACGTTGCGATTGCACAAAAGGTGACGTGCGCACAAACGAGCTCGCTTCCTTTCGTTTCCCCGCGCGGCGGCGTCTCTTGAATAAACGCGTTCGAAGCCGACGAAAGAAAGCGAAAATGTGAAAACAAGTGGGGAGCACCTGGGCGCCAACGCGCATATCTCCCGAGCCGATGTGAGTGTTTGGACGGAGAATGGCGCGTCGGATGCGCAGTCGCCGCCTCGACGTCGCGGTGTGGTTGGATGGAAGAACAAGTCCGGCGGGATGAAAAAAAAATCGTATCCCGTCCGGGGGTCGAACCCGGGAAATTAGATAGCTACTCTGCGGTGTTACCCACTGCAGACTGTTTACACAGTCTCGGATCACTTTAAACTAATCCGAACTATTAAGGGTTAGAAGTCTAAGATGATATCCACTTCATCAACGGGACGCTGTTCGCCGTGAACAAAAAGTTGTGCCAAAATGCCGAGTTTTTGTGCATATGAAAATGCTGGTTTGTCCCTCGAGTGACGGTCTAATAACTCAAGGGATCGTCGATGACCGTCTACGAACCATCGAACGCGCTCGACTCGTCCTCGCGCGACCGCGGAGAAAAACGTGAAACGCGCGTTGTTGCGGAGGAGCTGTTCGCGCGGCACACTCTCGGCGAGCGGCGCGCGGCGCGCGCTGGGAAGAGGGTCGGGTTTGGGACCCCCCACGCCTCGATATGTTCGGCAGCGGGGTTTCCGAGAGCAAACACCGCAAGCAGCAGCCCTCCGCGTCGACTTCGGGCGGACTGCTCGAGGTGGAGGCGATCGCGGACGGGGATGCGCCGCGAGGAGGGGGGGGCTCGATGTCGTCCTCCCCTCACGTGAGCGGCGCGAACGGCGCGCTCCTGAGGTCCCCTTCGGCGTCGAAGGACCGTCGGGACCACGCGTTGCTCGCGGCGTTTTTCCTCGCCATCCTCGCGGTGGAGAACACCGCGTCCATGCTCGCGCGGCGGTACGCGGTGGGGGTGCTGAAACTGCAGTTCAGCAAAAACGCGGTGCTCGCGGTGAACGAGCTGATGAAGATGGCGTTCAGCGTCGCGATGGAGGCGAAGCGGATACGCGAGGGCTCGCGGGACGGCGTCTCGCCGAGGCGGCACCCGATCCTCGGGCGCGGGAACTCGGGAGGGCTGCGCGCGCACTTGCGGCGAGTGGCGCGCCACTCGCCGCGCATGGCGGTGCCGGCGTTGGTCTACCTGGTGGTGAACCTCATCTCGTACCCGGCGCTGGAGCGCATCAACGCGTCGGTGTTCACGGCCATCTCGCAGCTCAAGGTGCTGGCCACCGCGTTCTTCGCGGTGGTCATGCTGGGCACGCCCGTGTCCCTCCGGAAGTGGCGCACGCTCACCGTGATGGTGCTCGGCGTGACGCTGGTGTCGTGGCAGTCCGCCCCGGCGGCGACGAGCGGGAACTCCGGGGACGCCGCACGGACGGGCGTCTCGCCGGACTACCTTTTCGGGGTGGCGTGCGCGGGCGTGCAGACGATGCTCTCGGGGTTCGGGTCCATATATTTCGAGCTCGTGCTGAAACGCGGCGTCGACCCGAGGCTCGACGCCGCGAACACGTCGGCGTCGACTCATGAACGCGAAAAGTTTTCGGTGTGGGACCGAAACGTGCAGCTCGCGCTGTGGTCGACGGCGATTTACCTCCCGGCGGCGTGGCTCGAGACGGGCGGGGAGTTGTTGCGCGGCTGGACGCCGCTGGTGTGGTTAATCGCGATGCTACACGCGAGCGGCGGCGTATTAGTCGCGCTCTCCGTGCTGTACAGCTCGTCCGTCACGAAAACCGTCGCCGTGTGCGCCAGCCTGGTGCTCACCACCGTGCTGGGCAACGCGTTTTTCGGAGCGCCGCTCGACGGGCCCATCGCGCTCGGCTGCGGGGTCGTCATCCTGTCCGTGTTCGCGTACAGGGACGACTGCGAGGTGGAGGAGACACTCGCGAGGCTGCGCGCGGACAGGCTCGCGTGAAGGCGGACGGTGAGGGACCCGTCGTGAAAAGCTCGAGCGCGGCGAAAAGCGAAGCGCGTTTTATCGCAAAAGTAGAAGGAAACAAACAGTATTTTTAAATGCGCGACGCGCCCAAAACGCGACATCCTCTCCGCGCCGTCTCAGCCCGTGTTCTGCATCCCCGCGGCGATCCCCTTCATGGTGATGATCAGCGTGTCGCTGACCACGGAGTGGTACAGGTCGTTCGACTCGTACCTGCCGAGCATCTCCTTGGCCCAGTCCTTGGTGGGGACCCAGTCCAGCCGCGGGTTCCCATCCTCGATTTCGCGCAGAAGCTTCAGGTTCTCAACCTGCAAGACGTTGAGCGGCGTCAGGTACAGCGAGCGCATCGCGAGTTTGTCCGCCAGAGTGGTGTACGTGCCCTGCCCGCCGTTGTCCGTCTGCGGCGTGAGCAGGTCGGGGTGCTCGGTGATCTCCAGCACAATGTCCGTGGTGGCCTTGAGCGCCTGGCGCAGCTGCGCGCCGAACGCGTGCAGCGACGGCTCGACGAGTTCCTTTTCGTAGTACGCCGCAACCGCGGGGTCGGCTTTCGCGAGCACCATCTCGATGAGGTCCATGGTGACCTTGAAGAACGGCCAGCCCTGGTACATCGCGCGCAGCGTGTCCATCTTGCCGTCGTCCTTCATCTGCTGGAACGCCTCGGCCATCCCGAGCCACACCGGCAGGTGGAACCGCGACTGCGTCCAGGCGAAGATCCAGGGGATCGCGCGGAGCGCCACCACGCCCGCGTTGGACTTGCGCTTGGACGGGCGCGAGCCGATGTTCAGGCTCCCCAGCTCCTGCCCGGGGGTCGCCTGGATGAAGTACGGGTTGAAATCGGGGGTCTGGAACACCACCTCCCGGTACCGAGCGCACGACGTCTTCTCCATCGTCGCCATGACCTCGCGCCACTCGTCCACCGGTCCATCCGGCGGCTTGAGCGTGTGCTCCAGGGTCGCCGCGGTGTACAGGTCCATGGTGTGGAAGCAGTTCTCGTGCTCGCCGAAGTTCTGCTCGATCACCTCGCCCTGCACGGTGACGCGCAGCCGCCCGTTGATCGTCGCGGGCGGCTGCGACATGATCGCGAGGTGCGAGGGGCCGCCGCCGCGGCCGACGGTGCCGCCGCGGCCGTGGAACAGCGTGAGCTTCACGCCAAACTCGTTGCCGACGTGCGTGGCCATCTCCTGGCCCTCGTACAGCGCCCACGCCGCGGCGAGGCGCCCGGCGTCCTTGCCCGAGTCGGAGTACCCGATCATCACCTCCTGCTTGCCCTTGATGTGCTTGTGGTACCAGGGCACGGAGAACAGGCGCCTGAGCTGCGCGGGGCCGTCGCGCAGGTCGTCCAGGCGCTCGAACAGCGGCGCGACGTTCAGCAACGCCGCCGGGTCGCCGCCGCACTCGCGCTGCAGGAGCACAACCGCCAGCACGTCCGACGCCGCCGTCGCCATGGAGATGACGTACGTGCCGAGCGAGCCCGGGCACACCTTCTGCAGGTGCGCGATCATCTTGAACGTGTCCAGCACCTCCTTCACCTCGGCGGAGCACTCCAGGTCGTTCGCGATCAGCGGGCGCTTGCTCTCGAGCTCGCCGACCAAAAACGCCGTCCTTCTCTCCTCGTCCCACTCGGCGTACGACCCGAGGCCGATGTGCTTCGTGACGGCGTCCAGCGCGTCCGCGTGCCGGTCGGACTCCTGTCTGATGTCCAGCTTCACCAGACCCATGCCGAAGTTGTGCACCTGCCGGATCAGGTCCAGCAAAAACCCGTCCGCGACTACCCCGTCGCCCACCTCCTTGAGCGAGTCGTAACACGCCATGAGCGGTTCCAGGAGCTGCTCTTTGGCGCAAATCACGCTGTCGTCCTCGGGGTCGAGCGCGTGCCTCTTGCCGGAGATCACCTCCTGCAGCGCCTCGCGCGTGTTGTACAGCTTATCGCGCACCTCCGCGAGGATCACGCGGTAGGGCTCCTCGGGGGGAATGGAGCGCCAGAAGTCGCTGTAGTTGCGGCGCTTGCGCATCTCGTACACGTCGCCGTCCGCCTTCTTGTCCGCCTCGTCCAGGATGGCGCGCGCGCGCGCCGAGAAGGAGGGCGTGCACCGCCACATGGACAGCGAGAAGATCAGCTTCTGGATCTCCGTGAAGTACAGGTTGACCGCGGTGACGCGCGCCAGGTACACGACGTCGCGCGTGCACTCGGCGGTGACGTTGGGGTTGCCGTCGCGGTCGCCGCCCATCCACGACGAGAAGCGCATGATCGAGTGGTCGAAGGGGATCCGGGGCAAACCCTGGTTCTGCAGCGCGGTGTCGATGCGCTTGCAGAACTGCGGGTACCCCGCGAAGATGGTGTCGTTGAAGTACGACAAGCCCGCGCGCATCTCGTCCTGCGGCTTCGGGGGGTTGCGGCGGATCTCGTCCGTGCGCCACGCCGCCTGAATCGCGCTCGTCATGCCGCCGAGCAGCTCGGCGCGTTCGTACCCGGAGAGGCGCGACCGCTGCAGGTCCAGCAGGTACCCGCGGATGCGCCCGAAGTTCTTGAGCATCGAGCGACGCAGCGCCTGTGTGGGGTGCGCGGTGAGCACCAGGTCCACCTCCTGCTCGCACAGCGCGGCGTAAATCTGCTCGGGGGTGGTGCCCCGCGCGACCAAGCCCTTGATGGCGCCGTTGGTGGTCTTCGCCGGCCCGCGCGGGATGTCATCCAGGCGCGCGTGGCGCTCCTCCATCGCGCTCGCGACGTGCTCGGAGACGTTGTGCAGGTTGAGGATGTTGGAAAAGGCGGACGCGAGCATCATGCTCTCCTCCTTGTCCAGGCTCCCGAGCTTGTCCGCGAGCGCCTTGAAGTCGGCATCGCTCTGGCTCTCGTGGAACTTCTCGGAGAGCTCGTACACGGCGACCAGCGACTCGTAAAACTCCGTGCCGGTGGTCTCCTTGACGATGCTGAAGAACAGCGTGCGCAGCAGGTCGTCGGACTCCTGAAGCACCACGTGGTGGTCGAAGGCTTTCTTCTCGCCGGTACCTGTGGATTCGTTTTGAGCGGCGGAGAGCGAACGTCCGTCGCGAATCGAAAAAGCAAATAGCGACAGACGACGGATTTTTTTGGCGAGCGGCGAGGCGATGACGGCGGAGGGGGCGGGACGGTCAGGAACGCGCTCGGTGGGGCACGAGGGGGGCGCCGAGCGAGGCGCGCTGGGCGTATGAGGCGCGGGATCGTGCGCGCTCGGTGCGGATATCGCGTTCGGGCACGCCGCGCGCCGGCCGCGGCGCGTTCCGCGCGCGATCTCGACGCGTCAGAAAAAGGCCTAACGACTTCCTCGAGCGGCGTGACAAATGCGCGTGTTCGAAACCCGGGCGTGTCCGCGTTCGAGATCCGTCGCGACTTCCCGCGGGCGGCGACGCGCGACGACTGCGGTCACATCGCGGGCACCGCGTGTCCCGTGAACGCACCTGACAGGTACTCGGAGCCGGACACCAGCTGCTTGAGCTCCTCATCGTTGAGCAGATTTTTGGGCATGGTGCGGGATGTTCCTTTTCAACGATGAAAAGTCGCGACGAGCGCGGTGGCAGGGACGACGCCCGACGCCGAACGCGGGAGGTTGGTCGCGGGAACGCCGAGACGGGAGCACGGGCGAAGGCGCGAGCGCGCTCGTGAGTGACGCGGGGGAGAGCCGAGAGCGCGGTCTTCGGCGTTCAGTCGTCTTCGCGGTCGCGAGAAATATCAAGATATTCATCACGGCACGGTCGCTTGGGGCTCGCGAAAAGTTTTCGCGCGCGAAACGGTGGGCGGTGTGCGAAAAAGTTCGCATCGCGACACGCACGACGAACAGTCCCAAAGTGTGGCAAATTCGCAGCGTGGACAGTGGGTGGAACAGGGTTTAGGTTCACTCGCCTTCACGCCTTCGATCGAGCGTGCTTATCGGCGGTGCCACAAGACACGCGCGCGCGACTCCGTCGCCGCCGTCCGAGCGCCCCGCCTGCTCCCGCGCGATGGCGCTGTCCGTCACGCACGCGGCCCTCTCCCGTGTCTCGGCTCGCCCCCGCCTCGCCTCGCGCGCGCGCCGCGCCGCGTCCACGCCCTCGCGGCGCCGAGGCGCGCGTTTCGTCGCGATGGCGGCCGAGAAGAAGAAGCTGTGGGGAGGCCGCTTCTCCGAGGACATCGACCCGCTGATGGAGAAGTTCAACGAGTCCCTGTCCTTCGACCGCCGCATGGCGCAGGAGGACATCCGCGGCAGCATGGGCTACGCGCGCGCGCTCGCTAAGACGGGCATCATCACCGACGACGAGCGCGATGCCCTCATCGAGGGCCTCGGGAAGGTTGCCGAGGAGTGGGCCGCCGACGCGTTCGAGGTGAAGGACGGAGACGAGGACATCCACACCGCCAACGAGCGACGACTCGGGGAGGTGATCGGTACGGTCGCGGGCAAGCTGCACACGGGTCGGTCCCGCAACGACCAGGTGGCGACGGATACCAGGATGTGGCTCAGGGCGCAGCTCGTCGTGCTCCGCGGGTACCTGCGCGAGCTCATCGCGGTGGCGTGCGACCGCGCCGAGCGCGAGGTCGACGTGGTCATGCCCGGGTTCACGCACCTGCAGTCCGCGCAGACCGTGCGTTGGAGCCACTGGCTGTTATCCCACGCCGCGGCGTGGCAGCGCGACGACATGCGCCTTGCGGACCTCGCGCCGCGCGTCAACACGCTGCCGCTCGGCAGCGGCGCGCTGGCGGGCAACCCTTTCGGGGTGGACCGACAAGCGTTGGCGTCCGATCTCGGTTTCGAGCGCGTGTGCCCCAACTCCATGGACGCCGTGAGCGACCGCGACTACGTCGCGGAGACGATGTTCTGGGCGTCCACCACCATGATCCACCTCTCGAGATGGTCCGAGGACCTCATAATCTACAGCTCCGGGCAGTTCGGGATGGTGAAGCTCTCCGACGCGTACTCCACCGGCTCGTCGCTCATGCCGCAGAAGAAGAACCCCGACGCGCTGGAGCTTCTGCGCGGCAAAGCCGGCCGGCTGCTCGGCACGCTCACTGGGTTCATGGCGGTCATGAAGGGCACGCCCACGACGTACAACAAGGACTTCCAGGAGGCGTGGGAGGGGCTGTTCGACACCGTGGACACCATGTCCGACTGCCTCCAAATCGCCACCGGGTGCCTCGCGACGCTCAAGATCGACCCGGCGGCGATGGAAAAAGGGCTGAGCGCGGACATGCTGGCGACGGATTTGGCGGAGTACCTGGTGCGCAAGGGCGTGCCCTTCCGCGAGACGCACCACATCTCCGGCGCGGCGGTGAAGCTGGCGGAGGACCGAGGGTGCGCGCTGAGCGACCTGACGGTGGACGACCTGAAACCGCTCTGCGACGCCTTTGAAGATGACGTCGTCGGGGTGTGGAGCTACGAGAAATCCGCCGAGTCGCGCGACACCGAGGGCGGATCGTCGCGGCGATCGGTGCTGGAGCAGGTGGCGAAGCTGCGCAAGTACCTCGAGGACACGGAGAGCGAGATGAACGTGGCGTGAGCGTCCTTCTGGAGGCGAACGGGACGCGTTCCCGAGAGAGGTGTGGTGTTGGTATTCGGAGGGGCGCGGGAGAGGTAGCGTCGCTGCTAACTGGCGAAGTCAAACAACATTTTTGGCACGGAGGCGGCGAGTGCGACGTTTTCTTCTTGTTTTCGCCTCGGAAGCTGACATCGGACGAGACTTGCGCCGGCGGCACAGCGGCACGCGCGGGTGCGCGGGGGTGATTCATACCGGAGGAGATGCGGGGACGTGGCACGCGTCGCGTCGCGGCGACCGCGTGCGTGATGGCGTTCGCGTGCGTGTGCGCGTCTCTGCCGCGATCCGCCATCGCGGATCTCGTCGACGACTTGATGACGTTCGCGGACGAGTCGAACGAGGCGTACGTGGTCCACCTCGGCTCGGACTCGAAGGCTGCGCCGCTGACGGCGGACGAGCGCGAGATGCTGCGGGACGATAACAGGGCCGTGATGATGACCGCGCACGACGGCAAGAGGTACTTCTGCGAGCTCCCCTTGCCGTCGCGCGACGATTCGGGCGAGGCGGCGAACGAGGAGGATGACGCGCGCGCCGCGTTCACCGCCGAAGAGCGCTCGGCGCTCATAGAGAAGAAGCTGGACACCGCGCACGAGCAGGGATGTTTCTACCGAGTCGAGGGGTGGTGGACGTACGAGTTCTGTTACAAGAAGCAGGTGCGTCAGTACCACCAGGAGGGCACGGGCCCGGCGGATCCCGCGGCGGGGGAGTTTTCGCTCGGCGCGTTCGACGCCGACGCGACGGCGGCGGCGAACGCGCGCGATCCTTCACGCCTCCAAACTCTGGAGTCGGCGCTCGCGGAGACCCCGCGCGCGCACACGCACGTGTTCACGGGGGGGACGCCGTGCGATCTGACCAGCCTCGAGCGGGAGACGGAGGTGGTGTTCAAGTGCGCGCCGGGTCCGGGCGCCGCGCCGGCGGTGGCCGCCATCGCCGAGCCGGCGACGTGCCGCTACTCGCTCACCTTCGCGACGCCCGTTTTGTGCGAGGGGAACGAATCCTCCGCGAAGAAGAAGGATCTGAGCCACGTGAAGTGCCGCGTCGTCGAGGAAGCGCTTCCGGAAGAGTTGTAGTGTGATACGGTTAAGGACGTTTCGGACGGCGGACGGGAGCTTTTGTCGCGTCCGTTTGCCCGAAGCGCGCGCGGAGAGACTCGGCGCGGGGGAAGAGCCGAGGAGGAATATCTTCGGAGAGCGGGTAAAACGTTTCGGGTAAAAAGGGTCGTTCGTTTCGGCGGACGCGACGGGCTTCAAACACAGTAATAGCTGGCGCGCGTGATGACTGAGCTTGGTTTTTTATGTAAAGAAGGGCTCAGCAAGTCACCGGTGCTCCTCCTCGCCCGCGTCCGTATCGGACGCGTCCGGCGGGGACGCGTCCGCCGCGCCGCCGCCGGGAGGCAACGCCGGCGCCGCCGATTCGGCGGCGCCGGCGCCGGCGTCGGCGCCGGCGACCTTCACCGGCCTCGCGGTTTCGGGGAGCCCGTGCTTGACGCGTTCGCGCTTGCACGCCTCCCACGCTTCCCTCTGGTCGTCGAAGTAGTCCACCTTGATCTCCTTGCCCTTCTTCCCGCCCTCGGAGGGCAAATACACGCGCGCCAGCCACTTGCCGACGTGCGCGTCCCAGTTGACGCCGGGGAAGCCGCTCCGCTTGGGCTGCCGCAGCGCGCGCAAATTGACAAAGGACTTGGGCAGCCCGTACGTGCGCGCCAGCGTGACCTGCGCCTCGGACTCCTCCCGCGAGGAGAAGTACCCCAGGTTCACCTGTTTTCTCTGCATGTACACGATCGCGCGCCACTTGTTCGAGGGCTTGTGGTAACACACGCCGGGTTTGTTTCGACGCCCGGCGTGGTCGTCCACGGGCGTGCGCGTCACGCTCACGTCCTCCCCGGGCTGCAGGTCCAGCTCCACGCGCTTCGGCTTCGAGTTGCGCATCTTCTTCGCCCCGGGAGTCGGGGTCGGGGGCGTGGGCGTGGGCGCGGGCACGTCCACAACCATGCTCAGCGTCCCGGCCGCGCCCGCGTCCTGCGCAGGCGACTCGGTTCGGGTCTCGTCCACGCGCGCGGCATCGGAATGCGGGCCGATTTCCCCGGGCACGGACCCGGCGCCGACGTCGAGGGAAGCCTCCATCGCGGACCGCGCGAGCGCGCCGGCCCTAAACGAGCGCGCGGGTTCGCCCGGACCAGGAAGTCGACCGCGCGCGATACGCCGGGCGCGGCGATTTCGAGGCGTGCGCGTGCGCGCGAGGCCAATGCGCGCAGGCGTGATTTCGCGCGAGCGCTTGACATTGCCGAAAGTTGGTGGTATCGAACCCTAAAAGCATCGAGGCGAAAGAACCGTCGTTTAGGGGTCGGCGCCGTCACGCCGTCTCGCGCTTTCACGTCTTGTGCCACGTTTTCGAAGTCCGTCGCGCAGCCACAAAACAAACTGGCGGTTTTTAATCGATGCGGCGCCGACTGGGAGTCGCGGGACCAGACGAAGCCGCGCTGATGAAGGCGGCGACTCGACCGTCACGCCTCGACCTTACGATTAGCTGAGACGCACGGCATGACGCTCGGCGTTTCGCCCGCGGCTGCCGCGCGGGCGACCGAGGGCTCGGAGGAGGCGAAACAGCATGTCCGGGCGCCGACTGTCCGACCGATGGGCGGGCGCAGATCTCAGCACAAGATCCTCCCGCCCACGACCGCGGCCAGCCTGGCGAGCTTCGACGGGCGGGACGGCCCGTCCACCCCCGACGGCGTCGAGGTCACGGGACGATCGGCGCGCGGGTCCGGGGACGCGCGCGGCGCCGATGCGCGCGGCGACGACCATCGCGCCGCGGCGTCCGCGCACGATCAGCCTTCTCTCGCGCGCCGTCTGGATGCGAGCGCGTCTCCGGCCGCCTCGCCGGCCGCGCCGCGCGTGACCTCCCCGCTCGGCGCCGCGGACGCGCGGAGGCGCGCGGAGGAGACGCTGGCGGACGACGGCACGCCCGTCGGCCTCCGGTTCGTCATCACCGCGAGCTGCGACGCGCAGGAGAACCTCTCGGCGGTGCCGACGGCGTCTGCGGAGGATGCCGAGCCTCCGCGCTCCGTGTTGCGGCCCGAGTTTCCCACGTTCGAGACCCTCGAGGCTGCCGCGGCGTCCTTCGCGCACGCCCCGTTCGGGGTCCCGGTCCCGATTCCCTCCTCGTCGCCGCACGGGAGCGAAAGCTTGAGCGTGAGCGTGAGCGGGATCGGGGTCCCGAGTCTCGCGCGGAATTCCTCGGAATCGCTCCGCGCGACGACGACCGGTTCCGTCGCCGACGCGTCGACCCGCGATTTCAAATCGCCCGAGGACGTCGCGCGCGAAGTCGCGCGTCTGCTCAAGGCGGCCACCGCGCTCGTTCGCGGCGGCGCGGGCGGTCGGTTCGCGGACGGGCAGGCGCTGGTGGACCAGGCGCTCCGCCTGGCGCCCGAGAACGTGGAGGCGGTGTGCGCCGCGGGCGCAATCCACTTCTCCGCCGGGAAGCTCGAGGAGGCGTACGCGCGCTTCTCTTTCGCGCTCGAGTTGCGACCGAACCACGTCCCCGCGCTCCAGGCGCTCGGGCTTCTGTACCAGACCAGAGGCATGCTCCCCGAGGCGGCTCGCGCGTACGCCGCGGCCATCGCCTCGCACGAGGAGCAGAGCTCCGCTCTCGCGAGATCGCGAGACGGGGCATCCGGAGGAACGCGTTTGGACGAAAACGAAAACGAAACCGCCGGATCCGTCGCGGCGACGCGCGCGCGCCTGGCGGCGACGCTGAGCGACATCGGCACGCAGGTGAAGCTCGAGGGTGACGTTCATAAGGCGATGAGCCAATACCGCGAGGCCATCTCTGTTGACCCCTCGTACGCGCCGGCGCTCTACAACCTGGGCGTCGCGCTGCACGAGCTCGGGCAGAGCGCCGCCGCCGAGGCGCGGTACGCGGAGGCGGCGGCGCTGGACCCGAAACACGCAGACGCGCTGTGCAATTTGGGTGTGATGCGCAAGCTCCGCGGGGACGTCGCCGGCTCCGTCGCGGCGTACGAGGCGTGCCTTGCCGTGAACCCCAACCACGTGCACGGCACGAGCAACATGGCCATCGCGCTGAACGACATGGCGAACGCCGCGAAGCTGGCGGGGGACGTCCCGGCGGCGATTCGCATCTACGAGCGCGCGCTCACCTTTGACTCCAACTCGGCGGACTCCATGTACAACCTCGGCGTGGCGCAGGCGGAGGTGGGCGAGCTCGACCGCGCGGTGATCGCGTACGAGACCACCCTGAAGCTCAGGCCGGGGTGCGCGGAGGCGTGGAACAACCTGGGCGTGCTGCTCCGCGAGCGGGGAAACGTGCCGCGCGCGGTGGAGTGCTACAAGAACGCCATTTCGCTCAAGCCGCACTTCGCGCAGGCGTGCAACAACCTCGGCGTGCTGTGCACCGTGCAGGGCAAAGCGCAGGAAGCGCTGCAGGCGCTGCAGAGCGCGGTGGCGGCAGACCCTGAGTACGCGGTAGCGCACAACAACGTGGGCGTGCTCTTGCGCGACACCGGGGACGTGCACGAGGCGCTGCGTTCGTACCAGGAGTGCATGCGCCTCTCCCCGGATGACCGCAACGCGTCGCAGAACTACCTGCTCGCGCTCAACTACGTGTTCCCGGGGCAGGACGCGCGCGTCTGCGACGCGCACGTCGCGTGGGGGCGGCGCATGACGGAGCTCGTGGGCGAGCCCATGCCTCCGCGCGCGTTTGACGAAGCGCGCGACGCGGGCGCGGGGGAGACTATTTGCTCGTACGCGCAGACGTCGCGCGATATCCCGGATATCGTGCGTCGCTCGGCGAGTGTCTCCAGCCTCGGCACGTCCTCGGCGTCGTCGCGCGATGACCTCGTGACGCTCGAGGGCTCGTCGTTTTCCGGTGCGGAGACGGGCGCAGCGCCGAGGCCGAGGTCCCGCCGCCTGGTTGTGGGGTACGTCTCGCCGGACATGTACACGCACAGCGTGTCGTACTTCGCCGCCGCGCCGCTGCGGCACCACGACTCCGCGCGCGTGCGTCTCATCGTGTACTCGGCGACGCCCGTGGAGGACGCGCGGACGGGCTCGTTGCGCGCGTCCGTCGCGGCGAGCGGCGGCGAGTGGCGCGACGTCGCGGCTCTGTCCGAGCGCGCGTTAGCGGAGCTGATCCGCCACGACGGCGTGGACGTGCTGGTGGAGCTCACCGGGCACACCGCGAACAACCGCCTCGCGACGCTGGCGCTTCGGCCGGCTCCCGTGCAGGTGACGTGGATGGGCTACCCGAACTCCACCGGCATGGCCGGCGCGGTGGCGTACCGCGTGACGGACAAACACGTGGACCCGGAAGACACGAAGCAGACGTTCGCGGAGACGAGCGTGCGTCTCCCGGGCTGTTTCCTGTGCTACACGCCGCACCCCGAGGCGCCCCCCGTGTCAAACGCGCCGTGCCTGGCAAACGGGTTCGTCACCTTCGGATGCTTCAACGCGCTGGCAAAGGTGACCCCGTCAGTGCGCGCGCTGTGGGGAAAGCTTCTGCGTTTGGTGCCCAACTCGCGGCTGGTGGTGAAGGCGAAGCCGTTCGCCTGCGCGAGCGTCCAGCGGCGGTTTCTGAGCGCCATGGCTGCCGAGGGCGTCGCGTCCTGGCGCGTCGACGTGCGCGCGCTCGTGGACAGGACGTCGGAGCACCTCGGCGCGTACGGCGAAATCGACGTCGCGCTAGACACGTTCCCGTACGCGGGCACCACCACGACGTGTGAGGCGCTGTGGTCGGGCGTTCCGGTGGTGACGCTTAAAGGAGAAGCGCACGCGCACAACGTGGGCGTCTCGCTGCTCAGAACCGTCGGGATCGAGCGCGAGTGCGTCGCCGAAAACGAAGAGGCGTACGTCGCCAAGTGCGCGGCGCTCGCCGCCGACCACGCCGCGCTCGGTTTGATGCGCGAGAGGATGCGCGAGAAGATGCGTGCGCCCGGGGGGCTGTGCGACGGCGAGGCGTTCACGCAGAAGCTGGAGGAGGCGTACGTCGCGATGTGGAGGCGGCACTGCGAGGAGAGCCGGGTCGTGGCGGGGAGGTGAGGGCGACAAAAACGGGAAGCCGGGAGGCGCGAACGAAATCGGTTCGAAGACGCCGCCCGCGCGGCCCGCGAAGAGAGGTATCGTACGAATATGAAAGGTACCGCTCGTAGAAGAAACATGAATAGACTCGATCGCCGTGATGGTCGTGTGTTTTGGTTACATCGCGTAGGGAACCCTACGCGCTCGCGCTCTGTCGGCGGCGGCGCCTCACGCCGTCTCGGCGGCGCCCTCGGCGGCGGGCGCAGCCGGCGCGGACGTCGGGACGGTTTCCGCGGCGTCGGTTTCTTTCGCCGGCGCTTCTTCTTCTTTCGCCGGCGGCGCGTCCGGACCCTTCTCCGCCTGCTCCGCCGCGCTCGTCGCCCCGTTCGCCTCCGCCGGCCGACCCGTGACCTGCTCCGGCGCGTTCACCTTCGCGGGCGGGTTGAGCTTGGCGTGCACCCAGCCGAAGCCCTCCTGGAACTTCTGGTTCACCGCGGCGGCGGCGGCGGCGGTGGCATCCGTCACCTTCTGCACCGTCTCGTTCTGCTGCACCTTCTCCAGCACGGGCGCGGTCTGCTCGTTGACCTTGGCGGTGATGCTCGTCGCGGTCGCGGCGACGGTCTTCGTCAGCCCGATCTTCTCGTCCATCTCTATCAGCTTCGCGCCCGTGCGCCTCGCCACGCGCAGAGCCGCATCCGTGAGTTGCTCCTTGTCCACGCCGTGTGCGAAATCTTCCATCACCGGGAACAGCGTGCTCGTGCAGTGGTCCCCCACGATACCCTCCACCGCGGCCGCGATCTCCTCCAGCGTCGCGCCCTGCCACAGGCTGAAGATGCGCTGGCCCGCGGGCGCGACCGTCTCCGTGCAGGGCATCACCTGAATCACCGCGACGCCGTCGGGCAGGTGCCCGGCTCGGATGGCGTTGGTGAGCAACATGACGGGAAGAGGCACTGTGCTCGTCACGTTGTCCACGACGGACATCACCTGCACTAACATCGTGTCGTTATCGAACGAGGGGTACGGCGACGGCGCGCGGTGACTCGGACTGGAGCGGCTCAACGCGCTTCCCATCCGACAGCGCACGCGGGCTTGTGACGAGCCGCGGAGCCGTTGCGCGAAAAAAAGACAGTTGGCGGCAATGGAGTTTTTTGGCTCGAAACGAAACTCCCGCGGACCGACGTGGAGACGAGTCGAGTCCGAACATGACTTCGATGGTTTCGCGGAAATGTACATGAACGCCGGCGTCCTCGCGCACTTCGCCCTCTCAAGCAGCGCAAGAACGCGTCTAGGTTGCTAGTTCACCGACGCTCACACCCAAAATGGCTCCCAAGACCGCCAAGAAGTCCACCTTCGTCGTCGACTGCACCAAGCCCGGTACGTACCGCGCCATCTCCGGTGCACCGCGTTTCGCGTGTGTTTAGGGTTTCAGAGCGCATCGAGGCCCGACGGGCCCGGAAACGCGCCCGGAGGCGCGCCCGCGAGCCTCGAGCGCGAGTGTTTCGGTCAGCACGGCATCCGTGAACACGTTGGTATCGCGCTAGACCTCCTCGCGGTCTCGCAGGCGCCGGCGTGCGCGTCCCGGCCGCCGCTTCCGCGTCGGGATCGAGTCGTCCACCGCTCTCGCTGCAGCCGTCGCGAGGGGCTTTCCACCTCCTCTCAGTGGACTGACCGTTTCGCCTCCCCTCCCGCTTCCCTCAACAGTCGATGACAAGATCATGGAGATCGCGTCTTTCCAGACCTTCCTCGCCGAGCGCATCAAGGTCGCGGGCAAGGCCGGCGCCCTCGGCGACGTTGTGTCCGTGTCCAACGACAAGACCAAGGTCACCGTGACCTCGGATGCGCCCATGTCCAAGCGCTACCTCAAGTACCTCACCAAGAAGTACCTGAAGAAGCACAACGTGCGCGACTGGCTCCGCGTCATTGCGTCCAACAAGGACCGCAACGTCTACGAGCTCCGCTACTTCAACATCGCCGAGCAGGAGGATGACGAATAAGCGGCGCGCGAGTGGTCCGCTTGACGGTTGTAAACGACGAGGGCGGGTTTTCGGGACGCGTCAACCGGGACGGAGCGTTCTCTCCCGGCGTCCCGACGACTCCGTCCTCGCCGTTCGGGAACCGAACCGGTCTCGCAATCAATTAGCGTTTCTCTTAGCGGTAGGTGGCAAGACGAGACAAGGTTCATGAAAACGCGTTTTTGTCTCTTTCGCTCTACACGCGAGCTCGCCGCGCGTTTGCGCTTTTCGCGACGCCCGCCTTTGTACGCGCGTCATCCGTAGTGTACAACTTGTACCGGCGCGCTTTTTGTGTCGCGTTTTCTCAATAATGTTTCTCTCCGTTACAAGCGCGCTTTTGTCTTGTCGCGTCTAGAACGCCTTCGCGATGGCCTGTCCCTTTTCCTGGAACCAGCTCTGGATCTTCTTGTTTTTCATAAAACACTCGTGCGTGAGCACCGCGGCCACGAGCACGATGCCGAGGTACGCCGGGAAGAACTCGGGGTACTTGGTGAACACCACGCCGAAGAGCTTGGACGCGACGGCTCTTTTATAGAAGATCTGGCCGATGGGCCCGTGCAGGATGTAGATGGGGAACGAGATCGCGCCCAGGTACGTCAGGGGCTTAGCGCCCAGTACCTTGCTGAACGAGTTGTACGTAGCGTCGCCGCGCTCAGACGCGGGCACGTCCGCGTACGCCGTCTGCGCGTGCACGCGCATGACGAATGCGGTGAAGAGCGGGACGAAGAAAACGCAACGCGTCAACGCGTCGTTCAGGGAAAGCCATCCGATCGCGCGCGCGAAAATGACGAAGAGCATGCCTGCTAGCGGAATCGCGGGCGATGCCGCTAACGTGCCGGGCTCGCCCCCGAGCATCACGCCCGGTCCTCTGTTTTTTTCAGTCTCCCAATCGGGGTCCTCGCTCGGGTCGCACTCGCGCGTGGTGACCATGCGGCACGCGACGCATCCGATGAGCACGTCGATAAGCGCGGCGAACGGCGAGAAGCGCGTCTGGTTCCAGAACATCCAGTTCGGGTGCGTCTTCGCCGCCATCATGCCCTCCATGAAGAACCACGCGTTACAATCGTACGAGTACGCCAGCTTCATAAGAAGCGAAATGGCTGTCAAGACGCCCATCGCGACCCGCAGCCCGCGCGCGCGCCACCGCGCGATGGGCGGGAGCGCGAAAGGAAGCGCCGCCGTCGCGAACGTCAGCGCCGAGAGGAACCACGTGGGCGCGTTCCACAGCTCGGCGTGCGCCGGGAACCACGCCTGCGTTAAAGTGCACGTGATGAGCGCGTGCCACGCCGTGGCGATCGGCCCGTTGTACAGGTTGTCCGCGTAAACGAACACCCACGCGAACGCCGCCTGCGCGGCGATGTACAGGGGGTAGTAGCCCATCACGCGGCTCAAGACAAACGCCGGCGCCGGCGACACGCGTTTGCTCGCCTCGTACTTGCCCAGCTCCGTGCACGTGTACGCGACGACGTACCCGGACAGCACGAAGAACGCCCCGACCACCACGTTCACCTGCGACAGCAGCCTGAGCGTGAACGCGTCCTTCGTGCAGCACGCGATGAAGTGGCCGACGGCGATGTACGAGATGAGGAAGAAGCGCGTCGAATCCAGCGCGGGGATGAACGGGCGTTTCTTCTTCGCGACCGGCGACGCGGGGGCGGGCGGAGGGGACGAGGGCGTCGAGCCCGCGGAGTCGTCGGACGCGCCGCTCGCCGCGGCCGCGGAAGCCACCGCTCGCAGCCGCAGGCGCGCCGGGCGCGCGGCGTCGCGCACGCGCAGACACTTCACGCCGACGCCTCGGGAGCCGGGGAGTCCGATTGGGATCGGCACATCGGACGCGGCGAGGCGAGCCGCCGCGCGCGGCGAGGAGACGCGCGCGCGAGGCTTCGGCGACACGCGCGCGCCGACCGCGATGCCACCGGCGAGGCCGATGACGTGAGACATCGGGATCTCTCGAGCGTGCGGCGCCGCGGCGAGTGGTCGCGCAGGGCGGAGGTTACCGGTTGTCGATCGAGTTGACACTTCCTCTTTTCGACCACGAGTCTGCGCCTCAGTGCGGGCTCTGGCGGAACTAGTAAAATGCGTTATTGGACGACGCGCGACGCGCGCGCCGCGACAGCCGGCGGTTCGACCGTCGCATTCTCTCGACGCCCGTTCGCTTCGCCGGCGGTGCGACTTGTCGACGCGACACCGAAGAGCGTGGTCGTTCGCATCACCCTAAACGCCATAGGCGCGTGCGTTCTCTTCTCGCGTCATCAGTCTACCAATCGATCACCTCGCCGTCGCGAGAGAGCGTGCCCGCGAACTTTGTCGGGTCTGGGTCGAGCGCGGGTACCAATATGGATGCCGCGCCCTGCGCCGCGCTCCTGGTGGCGTCGTCGCCCCCCATCCGTGTCCTGCACCATCCCGGGCACACCGCGGCGCACGAAAACGAACCGCCGGCGCGCGTCGCCGCGACGGCTCGCGTCCACCGGTTGAGCGTCGCCTTGGTCACGCGGTACGTGGGCTTCGTCGACGTACCCATGGGCGAGCGCCCGTCGAACGCGACGCCGAGGATGTCGTCGTCCGTCTCCGCGCGCGCGAGCGCGGCGCGGTAGTCGGGCGCGAGGCCGTCCAGCGCGCCGTAGCCGCTGCTGACGTTCACGACGCGAGCCGCGTCGGAGAAGTGCGGCGCGAGCGCGCGCGTCAGAAACACGGGCGCCGCGACGTTGACCGCCATGGCCTCGTCGAAATCCTCACTCGTCCACGGGTCGAGGAAGACGCCGGCGTTGTTGATCAGGAGGTCCAGGGGCCTGCCACCAGAAGCCTCGAGGACTTGCTTTGCGCAAGATTCGACGGCCGCGCGCGTCTCGGACGAGCGCCTCCCCGCGTCGAGGCACGCGGAGTGCGCGGCGACCTTGTCCTTCACCGCCCCTCGCGCATCCTCCAACCGCCGACACACCGCGATGACTGACCACCCCTCGTCGGTGAGCCGTTCCGCGACGGTCCGCCCGAGTCCGCGATTCGCACCGGTCACCACGGCAATTCTCGCGCTCGCCATCGACGCGGGAGTGCGAATCCGCGGGGGGTGACGCGCCGCGCGAACGGAGGGCGAGGGCGAGGCGCTGGTTGTTGTTAACGACTTCCGCTGGCTCTGGCGGAACTTCCCCAGTGGACTGTCAATGATCGCCGAGCCCGCCGACTCGGCGGGGCGAAAACCGACTCCTTCACCCCTGGGGATGCACAACCACGCGCGCGTTCCCCCGCGCCGGGCGTCAGGACGAGAGCTCGTCTTCGGATCGGCGCGTGGAAGGTCCCCAGCGACGCGGGTCGTGGGTCGAAGGGGCCGCTCCGCCCGGTGACAGGGCGAGGGTGCTCGGTCGTGAGATTAGATTGCGGAAACGTGGCGGATTCAGCGCGGGATCTGAACCGCGTCGGGTTCGGCGTTTCCCAGGGTCCGGAGGGTCCCAGGGCCCCGCGCCGCTGAGCGCGTCGCCGGTTAAGCGCACGCCGCGCCTCTCCCGAGTCGAGCCACGATGATCTTCAACCTCGAGGGCCTCACCGTGTACTTCCCGTACGAGTACGTCTACCCCGAGCAGTACAAGTACATGCTCGAGCTGAAGCACGGCCTCGACGCCAAGGGACACGGATGCCTGGAGATGCCCACCGGCACGGGCAAGACCATCACGTGCTTGGCACTGATCACGTCGTACCAGCTCGCGCATCCGGAGTGCGGCAAGCTCATCTACTGCACGCGCACGGTCCCCGAGATGGAGAAGGTGCTGGCGGAGCTTCGCGTGCTTCAGGCGTACCGCGAGAAGCACGTCGGCAAGGCGTCGGAGATCATGGCGCTCGGGTTGAGCAGCCGCAAGAACATGTGCATCCACCCGCGGGTGGCGGACGAGGGCTCGAGGGAGAGCGTTGACGCGCGGTGCCGCCGGTTAACGGCCAGCTGGGTGCGCGAGAAGCACATGGATTGCGTTTCCAGGGAGGAGGAAACCAGCACGGAGCTGTGTCAGTTTTTCGAGGATTACGAGAAAGAGGGACCGGACGCCGTGCTGCCGCCCGGGGTGTACACCCTGGCGGACTTAAGAGAGTTCGGGCGTAAAAAAGGGTGGTGTCCGTACTTCCTGGCGCGCCACATGATCGGCGTCGCGAACGTGGTGGTGTACAACTACCAGTACCTGCTGGACCCGAAGGTGTCGTCGTTAGTGTCGCGCGAGCTGGAGAAGGAGTGCGTGGTGGTGTTTGACGAGGCGCACAACATCGACAACGTGTGCATCGAGGCGCTCTCCGTGAACCTCAGGCAACAGACGCTGGACGCCGCGGGGCGCAACATCACCAGCCTCAGCGGGAAGATCGAGCGCGCGAAGCAGACGGACGCGCGGAGGCTCCGCGAGGAGTACGCGCGCCTGGTGGACGGACTCGCGCAGCAGGGCGTGTTGCGTCGCGGCGGCGGAGAAGACGCGCTTCAGAACCCGGTGATCCCCGACGACATCTTGCGCGAGGCGGTTCCCGGGAACATACGCCGCGCGGAGCACTTCGTGGCGTTTCTGCGACGGTTCGTGGAGTACCTCAAGACGCGCATGCGCGCGACGCAGGTGGAGCAGGAGACCCCGGCGGCGTTCCTCGCGCACTTACAGCGGAGCGCGGCGATTGACGGTAAGACGCTCAAGTTTTGCTACGACCGGCTCACCAGCCTGTTGAAGACGCTGGAGATCGTGGACACGGAGGAGTACAACGCCGTGTCTCTCGTCGCGGATTTCGGCACGCTCGTCGGGACGTACCAGGCTGGGTTCTCGTTGATCCTCGAGCCGTACGACGAACGGTACCCGAACATACCCGACCCGGTGTTTCAGCTGTGTTGCCTGGACGCGTCGCTGGCGGTGCGCCCGGTGTTTGAGAAGTTCCAGAGCGTCTTCATCACGAGCGGCACGCTTTCGCCGATCGAGCTGTACCCGCGGCTGCTGAGCTTCAACCCGGTGTGCATCTCCAGCTTACCGATGACGCTCACGCGCGAGTGCCTGTGTCCCGTGGTCATAACGCGCGGCGCGGATCAGCAAGCGGTGAGCACCAAGTTCGACATGCGCGACGACCCGGGCGTGATTCAGAACTACGGGCGGATATTAATAGACCTCGCCGCCACCGTGCCGGACGGCCTCGTGGCGTTCTTCGTGTCCTACTCGTACATGGAGCAGATCGTCAGCAAGTGGCACGAGACGGGTGTGTTACAGCAGGTGATGCAGCACAAGCTGGTGTTCATCGAGACGCAGGACGTCGTCGAAACGAGCCTGGCGCTGGACAACTACCGCCGCGCGTGCAACTGCGGGCGAGGCGCGGTGTTCCTCTCCGTGGCGCGCGGGAAGGTTGCCGAGGGCATCGACTTTGACAGGCACTACGGCCGCGCGGTGATCATGTACGGCGTGCCGTATCAGTACACGCTCTCACGCGTGCTCCGCGCGCGCCTGGAGTACCTGCGCGAGACGTTCCAAATCAAAGAGGCTGATTTCCTGGCGTTCGACGCCGTGCGGCAAGCCGCGCAGTGCGTCGGGCGCGTGATCCGCAGCAAAGCCGATTACGGGCTGATGGTTTTCGCCGACAAGCGCTACAACTCGCACGATAAGCGCGGCAAGCTTCCCGGCTGGATCACCACGCACCTGCACGAGCAGCAGCTCAATCTGAGCACGGACATGGCGGTGCAGATCGCGCGCGCGTTCATGCGCGAGATGGCGCAGCCGTACGACCGAGGCGTCGCCGGGAAACAGCTCCTGGACCAAGCCGCGTGCGACGCGCTCGCCAAACAAGCGGGGTTCGAAGCGCCGAGGGCGATACCGCCGGCGCGGCAATCGTGACAATGACGATGACGTAACGGTCGGCCTATAGATCGAAACCACGCGTTTAGTGTGGTGCATGAAATCGCCACACGTAGCCGTAGTACAATACGTTCGTACCGTTCAGCATCACTTCGTGGCATGTCTTGTTTACAACGCGGCGTCCCGCTTCGCGACTCAGCCGTCTCTCGACGGTTTCGGTTTCTCGTTTTGTTCGCGTCGCCGGCGCCGGCGCCGGCGCCGCGCTTTCGTCCCGCCCCCGTCTCCTTCGCGCGCGGTAGTCGACGTCTTCGCTCGCCTCACTGCGGGGGCTTGGACGGTCCCTGCGGGTTGTTCTTAAGAAGGTACGCCGCGAGGAACTCCACCGGGTTGTTCGGCCGCTCCTTCACCAGCGCCTGCATGCCCTGCAGCAAGATGGGCACCACCGCGGTCTCCAGGTACTGGCGAATGGGGAGCGCGGTGACGTCGAGCTTGTTCTGGGTCTCCAGCGCGGCTTTCTCCGCAATTGCCGCGGCGACGGGATCGTCGTACCCAGCGCCGGCGCTCGCGGGCTCGGGGGCGGGCTCGGGGGCGGGGGCCTCCTCCTCCATGGGCGCTGCGCGGGATCAAACGTTTCGGTCAGCGTCGGATCCGTTTAAAGCGAATCTCGAGGACGACGGGAACACGGCGCGGGGAATCCGGGATCGCGAGCGCGGGGGCGGTTGCGTCGCGCGTGAGGGTCTGTGCGGCGGACGTGAGAGGCCTTACCGTCGGCGGCGGCTTCTTCGGCCATCGTGTCTGGTCGAAGTGGCGGTCGAGTTGGACGAAACACTTTCAAAGTTGAGTTGGGGCGACTTTTATTTTGGCGCGCCGAGTCACGCCCGCGGCTTCCGACCGAAAGCTGGTTGTTCCGACGGTGGGTGGCCTCGACTTCACTGCGAGACGCGCCTCGGCCGCGCGCGGGGCGCAGCATGCGTCCCGGGGACGAATCAGGTGGGGCCAGCACCTCGGCATCGGGAGACGATGGCCACCTGCTTCGACTCCTTGGCTCGGCTGAGGACGATCCCGACGGCGTGAACCGGTGGCTGATTGCAATCTGCCGCGCGGTCTCGGAGTCGACGGAAGGCGGGTCCGACGCCGGTCCCGCCGATGGCACCGACGCGGACGTCGACGCCGCCGAGGAGCGCCGCGCGAGGCTCGAGGCGCTCGTCGTTCGCGCGAGGGCGCTGTTCGAGACGTGGCAGCGCGCGCGCG
>ENA-OUOG01001520-OUOG01001520.1-marine-metagenome-genome-assembly--contig:-NODE-1520-length-26596-cov-5.537841_pt1 | contig 26596 bp, 8 predicted proteins | sample MGYA00248635_ERZ508505 | MGnify/ENA primary metagenome ERZ508505 (study PRJEB26176, sample SAMN06267871) | marine metagenome | isolation source: Saanich Inlet, British Columbia, Canada | place: Pacific...
ATCCCCGGGATCCCCGGGATCCCCGGGACGGCGGAGAATCTCGAAACATCCCGGGGACACCGCGTTTTCCAGCCCGCGGCGCACGTCGTCGTCGGCGACGCGCGACCAGGGTGACGAAACAGGCGCGAAATCCGCCAGGTCGCCGCCGTCGCGGCGCTGCCCCCCCCCCTTTCGCAGAAACTCGATCACGGACACGGCGAGACGCGCGTTTTCCCTCTGATGCGGCCCCAGCGCGCGCATGCGGACGCCGAGCAACGAGCGCGTCTCCAGAGGCTTCGCGCCGTCGTCGTCGCGAGGTCGAGACGCGATCTCGAAATCCACAACCTGCGCGACGTCTCCGCGACCGTCGTCGTCGACGCCCGCGAGCCGCGCCGCGACGGCGACGTCTCCCTCGTCCACCAGCCTCCCTCCTCTGGCGTACACGTTGGACAGAAGCAAAGCTTCGTGCTCGATGGAGGGCTGCGCGCCGATGAACACCGGGCGGCGAAAACGCGTGATGCCAGCTTTGGCGGCGGCGACGGAAGCGAGCGACCCGCCGAGCGCGTCGAGGTGATCGTCGCCGAGCGAACACAGCACGGACGCCGCCGTATGAGAAGCGGGCACGACGTTCGTGGCGTCCGTGCTCCCGCCGACGCCCACCTCTATCACCGCGCACTCGACGCGTTTTTTCGAAAACGTCAGAAACGCGAACGCCGTCAACGCCTCGAAGTACGACAAAGTATCCGCCGTCGTTTTCGACGACGACGCCGCCTCCGCCGCCGCAAACGCGCGCGTCGTCTCTTTCGCCGCGGCGACCGCGGCGGCCGCCCCCGCCTCGAGCGCGCCATTTCTGCCGCCGACGGGGCCGCACACGATGCGCTCGTTCACCGAGCGGACGTGCGGGCTCTTGTACGTGCCCGTGTTCACGCCCGCCTCGCGCAGGATGGACGCCAGGAACGAAACCACGCTGCCCTTGCCTTTGGTTCCGGCGACGTGGATCACGGGGTACCCGACGTGCGGGTCCCCCAGCGCCGCGAGGAGCCGACGCATGCGGCCCAGGTCGAACCGCTCGGCGGCGTTGGACGCCACGCCCGCGCCTTTCGGGACGCCCGTGCGCTCGTGGTTCTGGAACGGCGCGAGAAACGCGTCCATGTCCACGAGCGCGGCGTCGGCGGAGCCTTCCGCCTCGTCATCCCGCGGACGCGACGAGGAGGATCGCGCGCGTCGGCACCGTACGCCGAACGCGGGGGGGGCGAACGGCGCGTGCGCCGCGCTGGACCGCACGAGGGCGCGCGCGACGCGCGACGCCGCGAACATCGCCTCGAGCAGGGAAAGAGACCGCCTCGACCGCGCAGTCGCCCGCGAGGGCACACGGCGGTCCCGCGCGTGGCGGTCTGCGCTGTCGAGCCGCAGCGAGAGGGAGAGGGCGAGAAAACGTTTTTTCCCTCAATTTTGTGGTTTCGCGTGTCTCGTAGATTCGCTCCGAGACCCCAGCCTTCACAGAGGTAGCGGCACCGCCGGGTGACGTCGGCGCTTTTCCGGAGCGTCACCGCGCGAGTCCGGTCAGAACACGGGCGCGGGAAGGCGCGCCTCGCGGGGAACCCGCTCCCAGGCGCTCGCGTGGGGGGGTCGTTGGGCGTTCGTTGTTTACTTTCGGAGCCCTCGCGCGCCCGTTTTCCGCATTGGCGGCGACCGAGCCGCGCGGCGCGGGCGGCAGGCCGCGCCCGCGCCCCCTCCGCGATGTTTCGAAACGGCCCGCTTCCTCCGGGCCTCACCTCGGTGTTCGAGGGGGTCACGCGCCGCCAGTGGGACGCGCGTCGCCGGCGCGAGCCGCACGTCGGCCACCCGTGGCTGATGCGCGGTCTGCGGCTCACCGCCGCTCTGGAGAAGCACGCCGGCTGCGTGAACGCGGTTTCCTGGAACGACGACGCGTCTTTGTTGCTGAGCGGGAGCGACGACCTGTGCGTCTGCGTGTGGTCGTTAGGCAGCGCGTTTCCCTGTCGCGGGTCCGTGTACACGGGACACGTGCACAACATTTTCTCCGCGGAGTTCGTGCCGAACAGCGGGTCCAACGTGTGCGTCACCGTCGCCGGCGACGGCGACGTGCGACGCGTGGACCTGGCGCGCGGCTTCGCCGCCGGCGCCGACCGCAACCGCCCCAGACGCCGGTGGCTGAGCGACCCGGACGGAGACTCGCCGCACGCCGTGTCGTTGTTCAGAGGCGACGGCCGGGAGGGCGACGACGCCGACCTCCCGTCGGACGCGGGCATGGGCATGAAACTTCGGTTCGTCCCCGGGTCGGCGCACGTTTTTTTGACGACGCACCAGGACGGCCGCGTCAGACGTTTCGACCTGCGGCTTCCGAACGCGAACCACACGATCGTGTGCGACCTGAGCGTGCAGGGCAGCTGCTCCGACATAGCGTTCGATCCCACGAATACGAGCCTGTTCGCGGTCGGCTGCGACGACCCGTACGTGCGCGTGTTCGACGTGCGCCAGTGCGACAAAGGCCGCCGCGCGCGCGCCGCGCGCGCGCGCGCCACAAGCCCGAGCGAGCGCGAGCACCCGGCGCTGCTTCCGGTGGTGGCTAAGTACTCTCCCGGGCGCGGCGCGGGGTTCAACACCAAGCGCTTGCAGTTCGACGGCGTCTCCGGCCTGGCGTACAGCCGAAAGGGCGAGCTCGCGGTGAACTACAGAGGAGAGCACCTGTACGTGATCGACCGCTACGCGGCGGAGCGCGAGTACAAAAGACTCGCGGAAACCGCGAGTTTCCGCGACGAGGGCGACGGCGCGAACGGTTTCGGCGCGAACCGCGGAACCGCCGATTGTCTGCTGGACGGCTGGGCGATGGATTTCGAGAACGCGCAGCACTTGGCGTGGACCTCGAGGTGGGCGTCTTCGTCTTTCACGGCGCGCGGAGGCGGAGGCACCGTGGACGCTCCGACGGCGCTGCACCCGTCGCGGTCGCCGTCGCCCGAGTTCGGGTACGACGTCCCCTCGGACGACGAAGACGACGAAGACGACGAAGATTCCGACGAAGTACGAGTGGACGACGAAGACGACGCGAGAAGTCGTCTCGGACCGCATTCGGACCGCAGGAGCGCGTCCGTGCCGCGCGACCGCGCGGTCTCGCGCGGGCGCAGCGCGACCCCCGCGGCGGGTGCCGACGGCGCGAACGCCGACCCCTGGTCTCTGTTCGACGCGGACCCGACGCTGCGTTTCGACCCCTCCGTGCGCCGCTTCGTCGGGCACAAAAACGTGAAGACATTCTTAAAGGGCGTCGCGTTTCTGTGCGACGACGCGTACGTCGCCGTCGGGGGCGACTGCGGCAGCCTGTTCGTGTGGCGCAAGAAAACGGGCGCGCTCGTGCAGAAGGTCCAGGCGGACTCGCAGGTGGTGAACAACGTGTGTCCGCACCCGCGCTTGCCCGTGGCGGTCACCTCGGGCATCGACGACGTGCTTCGCGTCTGGGAACCCGGCGAGGGCGCCGACCTTTGTCAAAAACCGACGCGCGAGACAGAGGACGAGGATGAGCTCGCGGAGGCGATGCTGGCGGAGCTCGAGCGCGGCGGGCACTTCGCGGAGGTGTGGGACAGACTCGCCAGGCGAGGTCCCGGCGACGCGGACGACGACGAAGATGACGAGCGCGTCGCCGCCGATTTCGACCGGTGGACGCGGCGCGGGCGCGGCGTCGACGAGGAATCCGAGGAGACACCCGAGGACGAAGACGTGGACGACGACGAGGAATCGTCCTCGGAAGGGTCGTCCTCGGAATCGTCCTCGGAGTGTTCAGAGAGGGACGACGCGGAGGAGGCATCGGACGCGTCTGACGCGCCGAGCGGCCCGGTTCCGTCGCGAATAAAAAGAATCGCAAACGAAACGACGCGCGCCGTCGGCGAGCTCGCGCGCGCCGAGGCGCGCGAGGAAGCCGCGCGGCGGCGGCGGAGGGATGAAAGTCCCCGACGAGGCCCGGACGAGGCTGCTTTTGTCGACGCTCACCGAGCCGGGACCTCGGCTGCCAGAGGTGCGGGCGCGTCGGGTCACGCGTCGGGTCGCGCGGAAGAGGCGGCGCCGGGGCCTTCCGGCGACGATCGCGGGTTGCGCCGGAGCAAACGCGTGCGCGCGAGCGCGCGAGGGGCGCGATGAACGGTTCGTGAGCTACGCGTCGCGTGAGACGTGAAAGTACACGTTTGGTATCAATACAAAAACAGGCCGGTCCTCGTATCCCTCGCCTCGCCGCCGTCGAACAGCATCCGCCTGTGCAGCCTCCGCGCGGCGCTGTCCCCGGTGTTTTGGTTATTCAAGGGGTCGACGTCGATCACCTCGTCGTTTTTGTCCAGTCCGGCGATTTTCACCGCGATGATGGCGACGACGCCGGCGACGACCAGAAACAGCAACGCCAAGATGCACTTGTCCGTGGCTAACCCTCTGGTGAGATCCCGGATCACCTTGAAACTCTTCTTCAGCGAGAAGTGAATCTCGTCCAGATCGTCCACCACACGTTCCATCTGTTGGGTCTGGTTCCGAAGCGCCTCCGCCGTCTGCTGCCCGAGCGCGATGGTCGTCTCCACGGTTTTCTTCGAACGCTCGATGGCGTCATCTGTCGCCTTCATTTTGTCCCTTCCCACCTGCATCACGTCTTGCAGCTCCATCACCTGCAGGTCCACCTGCTCGGGCGCGGCGCCGGAATCTACAGAAGCTTTGCCTTTCAACGCGCTCGACGCGCCTTTGAACAACGCCGCAGCCGAAGGGTCATCCGTCGGCGCGCTCGGCAAATCCGTCCCGACGCGCGCCGCGAGAAGCGACGCGGTGCCCGCCGCGCCCGCCACCGTCGCCGCCGTCGCCGCGCCGGGCACGCCCACCGCGGCGGCGTTCGAGGCGACGCGCGCCGCTATGTCCGCCTGCGCCGCTTTTTTCTTGTTCACGTACGTGTTGAGTTTCTGGACCATCTCCTTCTTGCGCACCGCCACCGCGTCGAGGTCGGCGCCCTCCGTCTCCTTGGAGACGCGCTCGTACTCCTTGATGAGCCGCTTGCTCTCCGCCATCTTGCTGGTCATCGCCTTGAGGTGCGCGGACGCAGCCGCGGGGTCGCCCTCCAGGGTCGCGGTGTCGCCGAAGCCATCGCTGCGCGAGGGGGAGGGGACGAGAAGCGCGGTCAGTCGCGAGGCGCGGGGGGAGGGAAGACGACGGTCGCGCGCACCCGACGCGCGAAGTGGCCACGTGGGGAAAAAGGGCAAAGCCCTCCGCGGGCGGACGGCCGCGCGTCGGCGCGGGGGAGAGGACGCACTCGAGCTGGACGTAGATGGCGCGCACTTGCGCGTCGAGGTCCGCCGCCACCGTCGACATCGCGCGCGATGGGACCTGCCGCGCGGCGGAGAATGCTGTTGTCCGGTCGCGCGCGCGGCCATTCCCGGGACAACGGCTTTTTTTTGGCGTGTGCCCATCTACGGTTCTACGCACTGGCGGGGACGCTCGAAAGGTCATTTACGAGGAGCGCCGGCCTCGACGAGTGCGACGGCGCGCCACCGCGGCCGACCGGTCGGTGGCGATGTCGCTCCGCGTCGACGCCTCCGTCGCCACGCGACTCGCCGAGCACGAGACGCGCGGCGGCCCCGCGGGCGCGCGCGGCTGGCTGGTGGGCCCCGCGGATCGCGCTCCCGGCGACGCCGTCGTGATCGGCACGTTGTGTCGGCAGGCGGAGTCCGAGGTCGGCGAGGACCTGCGACGCGCCTCCGCTGTGCTCCCTGGCGGCCTCGAGGTGGTCGGCGCGTACGTCTCCGGGGACAAGGCGGACGCGGAGCGTCTGGTGGCGGAGACGAAGCCCCACCTGGAGGGCTCGTTCCTGGTCGCCGCGGTGTCGCAGGGCGTCGCATCGTATTTCCAGCGCTTCTCCACCAGCGACGCGGCGGTTTCCACAAACGCCGAGCCGCTGGAAAAGGGTTGGCTCGAGCGCGAGTACGCGACGTTCAGGTGCGAGATGCGCGTCCCGATCGGCGCGACGAACAGCGCGGGCATAGACGAGGCGTTCGCCAGCCTCGAGGCGGAGCTGCCGAGCCTGGTGTTCGTCGTGGACGTCGCCGACGCCGCCGACGAGACTTTGGACGCCGAGGAGACGAAAAACGCGCCGGGCCCCGGTGCAAACGCGCGGCGACCGACCAAACGCAAAGGCGGCGGTAAGAAATCCGCCAAACCCGGAAGCGGAGGAGGCGGCGATAAAAAAACGGCGGCGATGATCGCGAAACCTTCCACGCGGCGCGTCGTCGCGGGCATTCCCGACGCTTCTTCAGACGCGACGCGCGTAAACGAGCTCATCGCGTACAAAGAAAACGTCGCGGATGGAGAGACGATAAAAATTCCGAAACCAGTTAAGTGCGTCGCGTCGTCGCGCGGCGGCGCTCTCGAGAAACGCGCACCTTCGGTTTCGGTATCCGTCGTGTCTACCGAAAACACAGACGAAAACGCATCGCTCGCGTCGTTCGCGCACCTGGACGCCCTGGCGTACGCGTCGCGCGGCGCCACCTTCGGCGCCGTCGCCGCCAACGCGCGCGTCGCGCTTGGACGGCGAATAGCCGCGGCGAAGACGTCTTTGGCGGAGTTTGGTCCGGGTCCAAAAAGCTGGCGTCTCCGCGAGCCGCGGTGTTTCCACTTCCGCCCGGCGAACCTGCCGCACTTCGTGAGCGTCTCGTACCTCATCCCCCCCGGCGCGCGCGGCAAAGCTTGCGGCGCCCACGAGCCCGACCTCGGGTTAGAAAAGAGAAGAGAGGCGTACCATCGTTTGTTCGGCGCGCCGACGGACAAGCCGGCGCTGCGCGTGGCGAACGCGTTTCGCTTCGACGAGTCGCACTCGTCGAACGACTCGTCTCGCCTGCGCGACGTGCACTTAATTCCGCCCGGCTTGCCCAAGTCGCACGTGCCGCACGGCACGACGCATTGCGTGCGAGGCTCGTACGAGTACTACCACTACATGCAGGACCGCTTCGACGATAACGGCTGGGGATGCGCGTACCGCTCGTTACAGACGTTGTGTTCGTGGTTCCGTTTGCAAAACTACGTCGCGGGTTTACCGCCGACGCACCGCGAGATCCAGGAAGTGTTGGTTAAAATCGGGGACAAGCCCAAGGAGTTTCACGGGAGTTGTTCGTGGATCGGCGCGGTGGAGCTGTCGTACGTGTTGGACGAACTGTACGGCATCTCAAGTAAGATCCTGACGGTCTCCAGCGGGTACGACTTGCCCAGCCGCGCGCGCGAACTGGCGAGGCACTTCGATTTAGTCGGCACGCCGGTGATGATGGGCGGCGGGAAGCTCGCGTACACTCTGCTGGGCGTGCAGTGGGACGAGAAAACGGGCGAGTGCGCGTTTCTGATCCTGGACCCGCACTACACGGGGGGGGAGGATCTCAAGGCCATCGTCCCGCGGTGGTGCGGGTGGAAAAAATGCGAGGACGTCTTCGCGCGCGACTTCTACAACCTGCTCATGCCCATTCCGCCCAAGGGCGTGTGACGACGCGTTTTTTTTTTGTGTGATTACACTAGCTAATCAGAATGGCTTCGTCGCCTTACTACGTCGCCGCTATGTGTCGTTCTGTGCTACGTTTCGCGCATCGCATCGCGCCTGCTTACTTCTTGCCGAAGAGGGTGAAGCCCTTCTTCTCCGCGGGCGCGGCGGCGCCGGCCACCTTGCGGCGGCCGGGGAGGCCGGCGCCGAAGGAGGAGAGCGCGGCGGGCTTGTTGTCCTTCTTGGCGAACGCGGGCTTGGCGAAGGTCTTCGCCTTGGGCGCGGGCGCGGCAGCCTTCTTGGCGCCGAATCCGAAGCCCTTCTTCGCGGGGGGCGCGGGCGCAGCCTCCTTCTTGCCGAAGGAGAACAGGCCGCCCGCCTTGGCGCCGCCCTTGGCCTTGTTGGCCTCGATCGTCGCCTTCTTCGCGGCCATCTTCTTGTTGTACTCATCCGCGGGCATGTTGGGACCGAAGCCGCCGAGCGCGGAGACCTTGGTGGAGACCGAGGCCTTGGCAGCCTTGGCCGCGCCGACGGGGCGCGCGGCGACCGCGGAGGTGAAGGAGAGGGCGGACATGGTGGTGGGGAGCGTGCGGAGAAGTGTGGCGACGGCGCGAACCGTCAATCGCGTTTCGAGTAAACAGACGCGTCGAATCGAACGCGCTTTTTGCCGCTGTGGCACGTTTTCGTCCACCAGACGCCGTTCGCGGCAAATCCAGTCGACGAGCGTCGACGTGGTCGCCCAAAACCGCCGGTTCGGGAGGAAAAGCGGGTGAGGGCAGAGGGTTGATTGATTCTGCCTCGACCTCTCGCGCGCGACCCTCGTCACGACACTCGAAGACGCGACACGCCGCGCGTTCGACGAATCTTCACCGATCGCGATGGCCGCGATGATGACCACCCGCCTGGTGGTGCGCAACGGCGTCGGGTGCCTCGGCCGCAGAGCCGCGTCCTCGGCGTTTTCCACGCGCGGCACGCCCTCGCGACCCGCGACGTCTCGTCGCGTCGCGATCCCCGGGTCGCGCGTGGACTTCGCCGTTCGCGCGGTCGCCACCGACGCGGAAACGAAGACCACCACGAAGCCGTTCAAGAGGCACGAGCGCATCGCCTCCATCAAGGTACGCTCGGATCCGCCGGACCGCGCCCGCGGCTCGACGCCGAGACCCGCCCCCCGAACGCATCCTATCCACGCGCCCTTTTGACGGCACGGCGGTCCGATTTTTCTTCACCCGAGCGCGCCTCGTGGAAGGCGTCACGCCACCCGCACTCGCTGACGCGCGCGATGTCCACCCTCCTCCTTCACATCGACGTACACGTAGGGCGCGGACGGGGGTGAGTCGCGTCTGGGGGATACAGTGCAGCTCCGCGGGTGGGTGCGCACCGTGCGCGCGCAGAAGGATTTGTCCTTCGTCGAGGTGAACGACGGCTCGAGCCTCTCCGGCATCCAAGCCGTGGTGACGTCCGAGGCGGAGGGCGCCTCCGTCTTGGCGAACGGCGAGATCACCACCGGCGCGTCCGTCATGATCGAGGGCGTCGTCGTCGAGAGCCCGGGCGGGAAACAAAAGGTGGAGGTGAAGGCGACGTCCGTGCGGCTCGTGGGCGGCGCCGACGCGTCGACGTTTCCCCTGCAGAAAAAAAGGCACACGCTCGAGTTTTTGCGCGGCATCGCGCACTTGAGGCCTCGAACCAACACCATCGGCGCGGTCATGCGCGTGCGTAACCAGCTCGCGTACGCCACGCACACCTTCTTCCAGTCGCACGACTTCACCTACGTCAACACGCCCATCGTCACCGCGTCCGACTGCGAAGGCGCCGGCGAGCAGTTCCAGGTGACCACGCTGCTCAACGGCGCCGACGGCGCCGCCGCCGCGCCGGCGCCGGCGCCGGCGTCCGAGGCGGACGTCGCCGCCGCCGCCGCCGCCGCCGCCGAGCAGGGCGCGGTCGTGAAGGCGCTCAAGGAGAAGAAGAAGACCGGCGAGGCGACGAAGGAACAGGTGGACGAGGCTGTGAAGACCTTGCTCGAGCTGAAGGCGACGGCGGAGGCGATGGCGTCGCCCGCCGCGCCGGCGGGCGCTTCCGCGTCGCGCGAAGTGCCCCGCAACAAAGACGGCTCGGTGGATTACGCGCAGGATTTCTTCAGCAAGCCGAGCTACTTGACCGTCTCCGGGCAGCTCAACGCGGAGATCTTCGCGTGCGCGATGCGCGACGTGTACACGTTCGGTCCGACGTTCCGCGCGGAGAACTCCAACACGTCGCGCCACCTGGCGGAGTTCTGGATGGTGGAGCCCGAGCTGGCGTTTGCGGACTTGCAGGACGACATGGACTGCGCCGAGGCGTACCTGAAGCACTGCGTGACGCACGTGCTCGAGCACTGCGACGAGGACCTGGAGTTTTTCGAGAAGAACATCTCCAAGGACAACTTAAGAGAGCGCTTGCGGTCGGTCGCCACGCAGGATTTCGCGCGCATCACGTACACGGAAGCCGTCGAGCACGTCGTCAAGGCGGCGGAGAGCGGCGCTAAGAAATTCGAGTTCCCGGTGGAGTGGGGCTCGGATCTGCAGAGCGAGCACGAGCGGTATCTGACCGAAGTGGTGTTCGAAAACCGGCCGGTGATCGTGCGCGACTACCCCAAGGGCATCAAGGCGTTCTACATGCGCGAGAACGACGACGGGAAGACCGTCGCCGCGATGGACATGCTCGTGCCGGGGGTGGGCGAGCTGATGGGCGGGTCGCAGCGCGAGGAGCGCCTCGACGTGCTCGAGCGCCGCATCGAGGAGGTGGGCCTGGAGAAGGAGTCCTATTGGTGGTACCTGGACCTGCGAAGGTACGGGTCCGTGCCGCACGCGGGGTTCGGGCTCGGATTCGAACGACTCGTGCAGTACTGTACGGGGGTGGAGAACATCCGCGACGTCATCCCGTTCCCGCGCTTCCCGGGAAGCGCCGAGTTCTGATCATGAGAGAGGCGGAGTGGAGTCAGTTTTATCGCACTCGAAACGAAATCGTTCACCGGGAAAACTTCGGACCCGCCTATAAAAACGCGCCTTTCCTCGGTCAACCGAAGCGAGTGCCTTTTTTAGCATCGACGCACGACACAAGAGGGCGCACCGGCGGTAGGCTGGTCGACGCGTCTGGCGACCGGGGGCGACCGGTCCGCGCTCAGCGCGCGCACGGGGTAGCGCGTCGGGACCTCGCGGAGAGTGGTCTCGAGCGCGCGGTGACTGGGAGACCATCGAGAGGAGGCGAGATCGAGAGGGCCGTTTGATTGGATTGACCATGAGCGCTCGTTTCCTCGGGTTGGAGAACCGCACGTCCGCGCAGGGCCCCGACCCGCTGCCATGGCTCCGCGTCTTCCCCCCCGCGGTGACGTTCGCGCACGTCGAGGCGAACACGACGTACACGGCGACGGTCACGCTGCGCAACGCGGACAACCGCCCGCACGTCGTGAAGGTGATCCCGCCCAAGACGTCCCGATTCGCGTTGGCGGGGAAGCGAGGCGTGACCACGACGCGGCTGTCGCCCGGCCTGACCACCTCGTTCGAGGTGACGTTCACGACGGACGAAGCCAACGACTTCTTCGACGCGTGCGTGATCCAGACGGACGCGGGGGAGACGGACGTGCGCCTCGCCGCGCGCGCGCCCGCGCCGCAGACGGCGGTCGAGGGCGACTTGGACTTCGGCGTGGTCTCGCCCGGCGACGCGCTCGTTAAGGTGGTTTCCGTGCGCAACGCCGGTTCCGCGGCGGCGCGGATTCAGTGCAGCTGGGACCGGCGCGTCGACAAAGACGTGTTCCGAGTCGAGCCCAGGTTCGCCGTTGTCGAGCCCGGTCAGAAGGTCGAGGTGACCGCGTTTTTGAACCCGAAAGAGCCGGGCGACGTCTCCGTGGACGTCGACGTCGCGACGACTTCCGCGACCACTTCCGCGAACGAAACGAACGATTTCTTTTCGCGTTCGTCGTCGGCGCGCCTCTGCGCCACCGCGACGGTCGTTCCGCGCGCGCCCGAGTTTCTGACCGACGAGTGCGACACAGAGCCGTTGCCGATGCGCGCGGTGGACTTCGGACACGTGCTTTGCGGAGACGTTCGGTCAGTGAGCGGCGCGGTGTATAACAACTCGCCGTACCCGACCCGTTTCGCCGTGAAGCTCCGCGCGGAGGACAAAGCCGACCGCCCGTCCCTGACCACGCTCGCGGTAATGCCGTCGGAGGGCGCGTTGCTTCCGTACGAGAAACAAAGGGTGACGTTCACGATGAAGCCCACTTTTCCGTCGACCTCTGACCGTTCGACGAACGAAAGCGCCGCGAAAGGGTTCAAGTCGCAAAAGCCGACGGGAACCGGAAAGGAGCGGTACGGCGACCGTCGCGAGTTAAACGCGACGGACGCGCGGCACGCGACCAACGCCTCGACGCGAGACGTGAAACTCCTCGCGATCGTCTCGTTCGACGCGAACGGCCCACCGGTGAAGCCGTTGCGTCTGCCGGTGCACGCGCGCGCGGTGGTAGCGGCGCTGGTGGTGGACCCGCCCGAGCTCGATTTCGGCGAGATCGCCGCGCGCGACCGCGGCGACCACCTCGTTACCTTGCGCAACGTCAACGAGGAAATGCCCGTGGACTTTGCCTTCTCGCGCGGCACGTTCTTCAAGCCCGAACCCAGTGCTGGGCGCGTGCTCCCGGGCCAGACCGTGAACGTGGCGATCGCGTACGAGCCGAAAGGCTTGGGCGCGCACGCCGACCGACTCGGCGTGCGCGTTTTGGGCGTCGCCGACACTCCTCGCGGCGGCGGGAAGGTGACCGTCTTCGAGACGTCTCTGATGTGCCGCGGCTCGTGCCGTGACGCGTCGGGCGCTTTAAAAAACACCAAAACCACCGGTGGGCTCACCGCGACGCCCGCGGACTTCGAGAGGACAAAGAAGTACGTCAACCCGGTGGAGGTTGCGGCGCAAAAAGAAACGCGCCGACGCGAACGCGCCGAGACGCTCGCGCGCGTCGGCGGCGGCGGAGCACTTTTTTCGTCGTCGAGAAAAAACGGCGGCGGGTGCTTGATGGATCCCGAGACGGCGGCCCGGTACGCGCGCGTGGACCCGAACGACAAGGAGGCGTTCACGCTGGACGAGGCTGCGCGCAGGGCGGCGCATCGCGAGGGGTACGCGGAGTACATACGGAGTTCGCGGAGTTCGCGGATGCGCGCGGCGGACCCGAACGCGGACGACCCGGCGGACCCGACCAGCCTCGGGATGCGGAACCAGTACGACCTAAAGAAACCAAAATTTCTCGGCGGCGACGCGTTTGGGTCCCGGTCCGTCGCCGGCGCGGGATCGAAAACCGCGGGCGACCTCGGCCCCGCGCTTCCCCGCGCGGACGAGCCTCTGTGGATCGACCCGGATGTCGCCGCGAACGCCGCCGGCGCCGAGGGCTCCGACGGCGCGCGCAAGTCGCGGACCAGTCGCAAATCCGGGGGCGCGAAGATTCCGTTTTCGTACCTGCGCCCGCGGAACCGGCCGCAGCAGGCGGTCGAGGCGGAGACCTCCACGTCGGGTGGCGGGCCGCGCACGCAACACGCCTCGGAGCCCGCGACCTCGGCGCAGAGACGCGAGTGCGCGCGCGTCCTGATTCCGGCGGAGATTGCGAAACTCTCCGCCGGGCCGTCTCGGCTCGATTTCGGATCCGTCGCCGGCGGATCGACGCACGTGAAGTACTTCGCCTTCACCAACGGCACCGACCAGGCGGTCTCCGCGCGCCTCGAGCTGCGGCGGGGCACGTCCGTGGTTTCCGAGGCCACCACGCGCTTTTCGTCCGTCTCCGAGTTTGTGCCGAGCGAGCCCTCCAACGAGAGCGGCGTGGTGAGCCTTCGCGGCGGCGCGTCGGTTGAGACGCGCGTCGTTCCCGCCGGGGACACCGCGCACTTCGCGATCGAGCTCGAGGCGCTGAACGGCGACGAGCACCGCACGCCGTTCAAGGAGACGGTGGCTTACACCGTGAACGACAACCCGGGCGCGCTGTTCTCGTTCGACGTCGTCGCGGAGATCATCCCCGCGGCGCTGGACCTGGACTGCGAGACGAAACGGTTTTCGTTTGACGCGAACGACGACGCGTCGTTTTCGGTGACGGAGACGATTCGCGTCTCCAACCCCAACGGCGACCCCGCGCGGTTCGCGTGGGACGTGCCTCCCGGGTGCGCCTTCGACGTGCACCCGAGAGAGGGGGAGGTGCCCGGGCGCTCGGCGACGCACGTCGCGGTGACGTGGACGCCCTCCGAGACGCGCCGGGAAAACGAACGGACGCTCGAGATGTTCGTCGCCGGCGACGCGACGCCGCGGACGTTGCGGTGCGTCGGCGAGTGCGGCGCGCCCGCGCTCGGGTTCGCGGAGAAGCTTCTGCAGTTCGGATGCGTGCCCGCCGGTCTCCCCGCGCGGCGCGTCGTGACGCTGCGGAACACCAGCGCGCACGATGCCGTGTTCGCGGTGGACGACAGACACGAGTCGCGGCTCGAGGACGTCTCGGTGATTTCCGCGACGCGCGTGACGACTGACCCTAAACGCGGGCGCGTTCCCGCCGGCGGCGTCTTCGACATCGACGTGCTGTACGTGAACCCGAGCAAGGGAAAGCACAGGTCGAACCTGGTGATCCACGTGCGCGGCGGTAAGACCGTGCGTCTGCCGGTGAGCGTCGACGCGATCACGCCGGAGGTGAGCGTCGTCGAACGCGCGTTGCGTTTCGGCGACGCTCGCGTCGGGTCGACGGCGACGATTGACGCGACGCTGCGTAACGACTCGCCCGTCGACGCCACGCTTTGTCTCGACGCGCGCTCTTTTCCTGAACTCTCGGTGTCGTGTTCGAAACACGCCTGGTCCCCGGAACTGTACGACGACCCGCCCGTGTTGCGGATGCCGCGCTCGGAGCAGACGGTGTTCGGGCTGATGGGAAACCGAATCGTAAACGCGCTCGTCGCGCGCGGCTCGGCAATCGCCGCCGCGCGCCGAGGCTGGGGCGAGGACAAAGGCGGTGACCGGTTCAAGATTCGCGTCGCGCCACACTCTGAACTGCGCGTGCGACTCGCGTACGAACCGAAAGAGGCGCATGTGGGTGTCAAACAGTTTTTCCTGCCTCTGTACCAAGAGGGCGTGCCCGTGGAGGACGTCACGCCGGAGGAGCGCATCGACTTGAGCGAGTGCGAGTCGGTCGCGTCGTTGCTCGCGGTTCCGGTATCGCTTCGCGCCTCCCAGCCGCGCGCGCGTCTTTCCGTAAACGCGATTATCTTCGGGCCCAAAGTGGCGACGCGCGAAGGTGCGCGGCGTGTCGAGCACGTCGAGACGTTTTTCCTGAGCCATAACGACCAGGAAGGTACGTCGGCGGCGTCGGGATCGGACGGCGCGCTTCGTTGGTCGTTGGGAAAACCGGCTGATGCGGCTTCGGCGGTCGCGTTTTCCTTCGCGCCGAAAAACGGCGTGTTGCGCGTCGGCGAAAAAGCGAAAATCACGTGTTCGTTCACTCCGTGCGAGACCTCGACGTACGAAAGCGACGTGCCTTTGTTTCTTTCTGACGCGTATCGAGAGCTTGGCGACGACGAGGAAACACAACGAGGAGTACCTTCAGTAAAAACGCCGTATTCGTTCCTGCGCGTCTCGGGCGAGGGCGTGCGTCCCCGGCTGGACTTCGACGCTCGCGAGATCGTTTTGGCGCCGACGCCGCCGGGCGTCCCGACGACCAGACGGTTTCACCTGGTCAACCGCGGGTACGCGAACGAGCGCGTGTCGCACCGCCTGCCGAGCGACACGAACAAGATCGACTTAAGCGTGACGTACCCTGAAGGCACGCAGATCGGCGTCGCGAAACCGTCGTTGCCGGTGGACGTCACCTTCGTGTCCTCCGTCCCGGTGAGCTTCACGGCGGCGATTGACTTTTTGGACGAGGAGGGCAACCGCTTCTGCGTGCCGTGCTCGGGCGTCGCCGACAACTCGGCGCTGACGCTCGAGAACTTCGTGGACGTCAACAATAAAAACGGCGAGTTCGACGACCGGCTGATCGTGGCCAAAGGCGCGAGCGGCTGTTCGCCCGGCGGCGCGGGAGCGGGAGCTTTGTCGGCGAAGGGGAACAAGGCGAAGGAAGGGCGAAGGAAAAATGAAAAAGGATATTCGCTCCCGGCGGACCTCGCGCCCGTCGTGCTGCGAGACGGGCGGGAGCTCAAGACGCCCACGCCGGAGCAGGCGGAGCGCTCCGGCGCGAACTGCGCGGCTTTAGCGCTGTGGCTGGAGGCGACCACGCCTTGTGGGCCCTTCGGAAAGGAGGACTTGCCCTCCTCGCTTCGCGCGCGCGGGGGACGCGTCTTCGTGGACCTGGTTGAGTTTTGGAGCGGGCGCACTTTTTTGGGGAAGACTCTGAACGCGTCGGCGGACCCCCGCGCGCGCGCGAGGCAGACGCTGCGTCAGTACGAAGCCTTGCTGACGCACCTGAAGAGCTGCGGCGCGACGTTCGCCGGCGTGCGCCCCGAGCTTCTCATCGACCCCGACGACTTCCGCCGGCTGGCGCGCTCGTACGCGAGGCAGATCGAGCACGGGGAGGTGACGCACGTGGAGGCGGACAAAATGCGGCTCTGGATCGAGCTGGACGTCGACCCGCCGGGACGCGCGCGGCGCGCGCGCCTGGCCGCCGCGGCGTGGCGCCAGACGGTGATGCAGGCGATCAAGGTGTTCGTGCTCGCGCGTGTGGCTCCCCGCAAGCGACCTGCTCTGGCCCCGAACGCGCGCGACGGCGCCGCGCCGCGCCGAAGCGCTCCTCCCTCCGCCGGAACGGAACCGGCGTTGACGTCGTCGGACGCCGAAACCTCCGATACGCGCGGGGGCGAAGGAACAAACGAGACGAGTACTCCTCTTTCGTCGTTCGACCCGCGCGAGCCGGCGGGTTTGACCGGCTCCAACGCGTTCAACGCTTCCGAGCAGATTCTGCTCCGGTGGCTCACGAAGCACCGGCGTTTGGTTTTCGGCGCGGACGCACCGCGCGTGCGCAATTTCGGCGCGGACCTGTGGGACGCCTCGGTTTTTTACGCCGCCGTCGAAGCGCACTGGCCCTCTTTGCGTAAAACGCACGGCGCGCGAATCGAACGAAGGCGTTTTTCCAACGACGCGAAAGAGTCTTTCGTCTCAGCCGCCGCCGCGGAATCGAACGCGCGCGTCGTGTTGGACGCGCTGGCGAGTCTGCGACATCCGTACGCCGACCCCGAAGCCTCCGCGCGTGTCGTCATCACGGATGCCTCACCCAGCGACCGGGTTTTGTTCGCGCTGTTTCTGTACGAGACGCTGCCGACTTTAACGCCGCGCGCGACGATTTCGTTCAACTGCCGCCTCGGGACGGTGACGAAGAGAGACGTCGCGTTGACCAACCCCTCCGACGTCTCCGTCGCCTACCGCGCGCGGCTGGTCGGCCCGGAAAGCGCGACGAAGCAGTTCGTTTTAGAGCAGACGCTCGTGAAGCTGCGCCCGAAGCAGGAAGCCGCGCTGCGCGTGCTGTGCTCGCCCACCGTCGCCAAGCGCACGGAGGAGGAGCCGAGCTCGGAGCCGGAGCCGGAGCGAAAAGGAGCCGAGCGCGACGCCACCGACGACGCCGACGCCGCGTCGGTTCCGAACCCGGAAGGCTCGGTTCCGACGGCGCGGTGTTTCCTGGTTTTGTCCTCCGCGCGCGAGTCTTTCGCTTCCGCCGCCGCCGCCACGACGCTCGTGTTCGCGCTGGAGGCGTCCGTGGACGCGGACGCGCCCGTGCAGTCGGAGACGTTCGCGGCGCGGTGCTACGAGATGACCGTCGCGACGGTGTCGGTGCCGAACCCGTTCCCCGCGGATTGCGAGTTCGCGGTGACGTGCGTGAACCTGCGCCGGGACGACCCGCGCGCCGCCGAGGCGTTTAAAGCGATCGACAACGGGGACAAGGAAAACGCCCTTGTACGACGACGAAGAGCGACGAATTCGACGGCCAGAAAAGACACAGACCTCGGTCTCCCCGACCGAGGCTCCAAGGCTCGCGGCGGCGTCGCCGCCGTCGTCGCCGAGACGCGCGCGCGCGACGGGTCGATTCGCAAGACGCTCGACGCCGACTTGGTGTCTTCGAATCTGCCGCGCGTGCGCCGCGGGAAGTACCCCGGCGCGTTCGGCGCCGAGCGCGTCGCCGCGCGCGTGCGCGGCGGAGGCACAGTCACGGTCGAGGTGGCGTTCCTGCCCTTCGCGATGGGCGCGCACGTCGCGCACCTGGTCTTCGAGGATGTCGACAACGGAAGGTTCGTGGTGGAGCTGCTCGGCAAAGCCGATCTTCCCCCCCCCGCCGCGAAGATCAAAGCTGAGCTCGAGGTGCGCCCGCAGACGTTCGACGTGGCGGTGGACCACCAGAACCCGCCGTTCGAGCGCGCACGTCGACTTTTCCTGGAGAAGCACCCAAATCGCGCCGACCGCGCGGAGGCGATGAAGGCGCGCATGGCGGGCGACGCGTGGCCATCCTCGATCGAGTATGTCGCGCTGAGCAACAGTTCGTTCGTCGACGTGGACGAGACGGTTTGCGTCGCGAAGAACGCCACCTGGAGCGGCGATTTCGAAAACAACGCAAACGCGTCGGCGAGGATGTCGACGGACCGGCCGGCCAACCCACCGACTCCGATGCAACTCGGTTTAAACGTTCGCGACGCCGGGACGTACCCCGCGATCGTGGTTCTGGGGTCGATCCACGACGTGCGCGTCGTGGAGCTTGAGTTCGCCGCCGGTTTGAGGGACGACCGCGCGATTCTCGAGTTTTCGTGCGTCGCGCGGAAATCGGCGACGCAGGAGATTCCGCTCGTGAACGGCGGCGCGACGAGCATGGTGGTCAAGGCGCAGCTCACCGGTGTGGACGCGAACGCGTTCGCGGGCGTGGGGCGAGACATCGTCGTCGCGAAAGGCCGGCGAGACGTCTTCCCGCTCACGTTCAAGCCCTCGCGCTCTGGCTCGTTCGAAGCGACGCTCGTGTTGAGAACCGCGGGGTCGGGCGGGTCCCTCGCCGGCGGGGACGCCGGCGAGAGCGTCGCGTACACGCTCAAGGGCTTCGCGGCTCCCCCCGAGGCGGAATCTGTGATCGTCATACACGCGGTCGCCCGCGAGACGTGCGTGAAGTCGTTCGCGGTGCCGAACGTGTTCGGGCGCGCGAATAAACCCGCGGCGTACAAAGTGGAGTGCGACGGATTGGATTTCGTCGGCGGCGAGCCGACGTGTTTGGCGCCGAAAAACGGCGACGCCTTTTACGAGATGAGCCTCGCGCCGCGGCGATCGGGCATCTTCCGCGGCGCGCTGCACTTCACCACGTCGGGGGGGCACGCGCTGTGGTACGCGCTCGAGGTGCGCGTCGCGCGCGCCAAGCCCGAGGCGCTCGTGTCGACGGTCACGGACGCGATGGGCGCGTCGTCGATTACGAAACGCGGCGAAGACGACGACGGAATCGTTTCCGGTGAGACCCGGGAGGTTGAGGGCAAAACACACAATCAGACGCTTTCGCTTCGCGCGCCGGTGCGCGTCGCGACGACAGCTCGGTTGACGCTCACCAATCCGCTGAACGCGCCCGCGGTGTTCCGCGCGCGCTGCGAGGGGCACGGCCTGCTAGGCGCGCCGACGCTGACGCTTCCCGCGAAGGGCAGCGGTTCATACGAGGTGACGTACTCGCCGCTCGTCGCGGGCGCTACGTTTGGCTCCGTGTCGTTCACGCACGACGTCTTGGGCGAGTTTTGGTACCCGGCGACGCTCGTCGCCGAGGAGGCGGAGATCACGCACGTTACGCCGGCGACCGCCGCGTTGGGCGGCGCGCCCGCGCTCGTCAAGCTACGGCTCCAGAACCCCACGGACGAGACGGTCGAGGTTCATCTCGAGTGCGACGAAACCGGAAACGACGCGACCGCGGCGTTTCCGGTCGGACGCGGATCCCAAAGCGCGACGAGTCAAAAAGTCTTCTCGATCGTCTCGCCGAGCACGAAGACGTTGACGCTCGCGCCGTTCGAGAAGGGGAAAATAACCGTCGCCTTTAATCCGTCGACGCTGGATTTGACACGCGCCGCGACGGTAATAGCGACGAGCGCCGCCGCGGGGACGTGGCGGTGGCGCGTTTCGGGCGTCGGCGTCGCGCCCGCCGATTTAAACCCGCCCACGCTTTTGTTCGTCACGCTCGGACAAAGCGGCTCGCACGCGGTGACGTTCACGAACCCGCACGAGCACGCCGTGTCGATCACCGCGTCGTTGGAAGAGGAGGACAGTTCTGTCGGTCGTTCGGCTGGCGTCGCGAACGGCGACGGCGACGAAACGCTACCGGGCGAAAAGCCCGAAAAACGGTTCGAGCTTCTTCAGACGAAATCCGCGTCGCGGGGCGTCGTTGTCGCCGCGCGCGGGAGCCATTTGTTCCCGTTCCGGTTCAAGCCGAGTTCGATGCGTCGCGCGACAGCGACGCTGGTGGTCACCAGCAAGGCTCGCGGAACCACACCTTCGCTCACCTGGCGGTTCCCCGTGGTCGGCGAAGCCGAGGCGCCCATGTCCGGCCGCGAGCACGTCATCTTCGGCAAAGCGCGCCGGCGCGCGGAGATGGGCATGGCGGTTTCGCTCAAGGGCCTCGAGGTTGTTCCTTCAGACTTGGTTTCCGACGCGGAGGGCTCGGGCGTCCCTTTTTCGTTCGAGATCGCCGCGCCGCAAGGCGAGCGCGAGCACCTCAAGAAGGCGCTCTGCATCACACCGCTGCAGAGGCACGTCTCCGACGCGCGCCAGGCGCTGAAGTTCCACGTCGCGCTGCGTCCGTCGCGGGAGATGTCGTGCGTGGTGGATCTGCTCGTGTCGGCGATGTCGGGCGGGCGGTGGCGTTTCCCCATCCGCGTCGACGCCGAGGAGCCCGAGGTGGACGGCGTGATCCGAGTCAAGGCGCACGTCGGCCGACCGAGCGTCTCCGCGTTCACGCTCCCCAACCCGGACGTTCGAGAGACGAAGTTCACAGCGTTTTTCACCCCGGAGTCCCCCGCGGCGTTCACCGTGTCGCCCGAGACGGGCGCGATGGCCGCCGGCGAGCCGATGGATCCGCGAAACGCGCTCGTCACAACCGCGGCGTCCCCCGGGTCGCTCGGTACGACCGCGGCGCGCGGGCGCTTCGAGGTGACCGGCGAGGCCGTGGGCGACGGGCCGGGCGCGGAGCTGCGCATCGGGTACGCGCCCACCGAGTACGGCACGGACCTCGTCGGGCGCCTGCGCGTGGTGACGGAGTCCAACGCGTGGACGTTTGAAGTCGTCGGCACGACGCCCGACTACGTCAAGCCCTCGGCGCCGGCGCGCGTGGACACCAAGATCGGCCGCGAGACCGAGCTGCTGCTGGAGAAGGCCAAGCGGCGCAACAAAGAGCTGGGGAACATCGTGCTCAAGAACACCAAGCCGGAGAACTACACCTCGCGGCGCTTGCTGAGCAAATCGCGTGGAGGCGAGTAGGCGTCGTCGAGGGCATCGATGAACGGTAGCGAATTGACGTAGCGAAGTGTATTTTTATTCAAGACAGTCTCCCCTCTGGTCTGATCGATCGATCGCTCCGGAGTTTCGCGGGCTTTAACCTATGGGCCCCGAACAGAGCAATTAGTGTCGGAATCGAGGCGATCGAGGAGGGCGCCCCTCAGCCGCCACTCCATCTGAAGAGTTTGAAAGTCCGCGGGGACGACCCTAGGCCTCCCTTTTCCCGACGCACGCCGCACGCGGTCGCGCGTCGTCTTTTCCTCTCACGGAGTCGCCGGGCGTCGCTCTCTAGACGTCTTCGTCGTCTCCGAACCACCATGCCCAAGAATAAGGGCAAGGGCGGCAAGAACCGCCGTCGCGGCAAAAACGAGGGCGACGAGAAGCGCGAGTTGGTCTTCAAGGAGGATGGGCAGGAGTACGCGCAGGTGCTGCGCATGCTGGGCAACGGCCGCTTGGAGGCGCAGTGCATCGACGGCGTGAAGCGTCTGTGCCACATCCGCGGCAAGATGCGGAAGAAGGTGTGGGTGAACAACGGCGACATCATCCTGCTCGGCCTGCGGGACTTCCAAGATGAAAAAGCGGACGTGATTCTCAAGTACCTGGCGGACGAGGCGCGCTCGCTCAAGGCGTACGGCGAGCTCCCCGACTCCATCCGCGTCAACGAGACGGACACCTTCGAGGAGGAGAGGGACGAGAACGACGACTTCTTCGACTTCGACGACGTGGAAAACATCTAAGCCGCGAGGGGGGGCTCTTAGGCGTCGCGTCGCGGCCCAGATCGGGGTCACGAGACGCAGCAGCGCACAGCACTGGAAATATTATCCCGCGGCGCATCGTTCGTTTCCTGTCCGCGCGCTGTTCTTCGCTCGAAAAAAACGTCGCTAAAAAACGTCGCTTCGACTACCCGACTCGCGGCTCGACCGCGGAGAACTCCGCGAATTTGTTCGGGTAGAACCACGTCGTGTCCGGCCCCTCGTCCCGGCACAAAATGCCGTGTCCCTCCGCCATCGCCAGGTACTCGCGCGCGATGGCGGGGGGAACGCCCAGCGCCTCGGAAGCCGCGAACGCGTCCATCCGCGACGCGACGGTTTCGTTTCGTGACGACGCATCGTCGCCGCGATTTTTTCGACGCGTCGCGCTCATAAGCGCCGCGCACACCTCGTCGTCCGAGCGGTCCGCGGCGTGCGCCACCAGCACGCCACTATCGAACCTGCGGAACTGCACGTTTTTAATGCCCAGGCTCTGCCACAGCTGGCACGCCTTCAGCACGTCCTCGGGAGACACGAGCTCGGCGCCGCGCGCGCGGTTGAAAAGGCAAAACACGTCGGGGAGCGCGAGGATGCCCCCGTTTTGCGCCAGCGCCTGCGGCAGCCAGTCCGCGAGTTGCCTCGAGAGCTGCCTGTGGTACAGCGCGCCCGCGGACGCCTTCGTCACCGGGGACGCGATGCCCAGCGAAACCAGCATCTCGCGCATCTCCATGGACGCGGCGTCGTTTTCGGAAGTCTTTCGTTCTTCGTTCGACGGATCGGATCCGACGGTTTTTTCGCTTTTTCGCGCCGTCGCCGTCGCGAAGCGCTCCGCCAAAGCCACGAGTTCGCCCGCGCGTCGCATCACCTCGGACATGTCCGTGAACGCGCGGCCGAGCACACGCTCGTCCTTCTCAGCCTCTTGCTTTTGGCGGTGCAGAGCGCCGCCGACCCCGGCGTGCCTCGCGCGCGTCGCCGACGTCATTCGATCGCGCTCCGCCGCGGCGGCGGTCGCGCGCTGGTCGGCGCTCGGCCCGAGCGGAGGCGGCGGCGGCGGCGGCGGCGGGGCGCTCCGCGACGCCGCCGCGTCGTATGCGCTTCGCCCGCGCGGGAACGATGGAACGCCTCTTTCGTTTCTGGTTTGGGTTTGGGTCGTCGCGGATTGATTGGGCGTCCGATTCGAGTTGGGCGGATCGTGTTCGTTTCGCCACGCGCGGTTTGCGAGCGCGTCGTCCAGGCATCGCGCGAACGACTCCGGGGACTCGCCTCGGAACGCCAGCCTGAGCTCGCCCGCCTCGTCGCTCGGCCCGAGCCCGCCGTTCGCGCTGCACCGCAGCGCGTGCCGCTTCGTGCGCGAGCCGAACATCTTCAGCGGCACCGGCGACGCGCTCGTGACCCGGGACAGGTGCAGGCTGCACGACCGCCCGGGGCTGGGCAACGCGGGCTGGTCCAGCCAGATGAGCCGGTGCGTGGTGAGAAACGCGATGCCGCCTCTGTACCGTTCATCCGGCGCGCTCACCAGCCCTCCGCGTCGCTCGCCGAACTCCGCGTCCGTCTTCTCCAGGATGCGGAGCTCGAGCTCCTCGGGCGCGAGCACGGGGCGCCCGCTGTCCGTCAGCGCGACGCCCTCCAGGAGCAACATGCTCGCGGCGCGACGGGCACTGGGGCGTCCCTCGTGGGCACCCACAACGACTCGCCCGAGCCATCGAATGTGCCGACAAGCGAGGGAACGTGAAAAAAAAGGCTTGCTAAGTTTCCCGCCATTCGTCGATGGCGCCGCGACCGGCTCCGCCGCCCCGGGGGGGGCGCGTGCGTCGCGTGTCGCTGCTGATCGACCTCGGCGGGGGCTCTGTCGGGGATCATGACCACGTGCGGCTGCTGGTGCGGCGCCTGCTGTCGCACTTCAGCAGGCAGAGACCCGCGCCGAGGTGGTGCGTTCGATTCTACGACTCGGGTCTGTCGCCGCACGCCTTCGACGCGAAGCTGCGCGCGCGCGCGGACGAGCGCGCCGCGCGCCGCGCGGAGGAGGAGGAGCGTGAGCGCGAGCGTGAGCGCAACGCCACGGACTCGCGCGTGCACTCCTGGGTGGACGAGCACACGCGCGAGACAGCGGGCGTGGGTTCGCTTCGCGTCGCGTCCGGCAAAGACGCGAGCGCCAGGCTCGGAGGCGCGTCCGAGGTTGCGCGAGCGACGCGATACCGCGATTTCGGCGAGTGCGACGCCGACGCCGCGGAGGCGTTCCTGAGGCACCACGACGAGGCGTTCGCGCTGTATCACGACGGATCGTCGTCCCACGCGCGGCGGCGACCACCACCGAAACGCGCGCGGACGGACGGCGGCGTGGAAACCGTCGACGCGACGTTGGAGACGGCGGAAGCCGAACAAAAAAGCGCAAACGGCAAACGATTGAGTGACGAAAAAAACCGCCGCGTGGACGAGTCGAGTTGGTTCACCACCCTCGCGCGGCAGATGGCGGCGACGCTGCAGGAGTCGGGAACGGGGAACGTCGGCGGGTTGGAGACGGAGGAGGACGACAAAAGCGTCGGTCTGATGATCGTGTTGGCGCGCGCGGGCGTTTCGGGGACGATTTCGGAGACTAATAACGCGACCGGCGGTCCCAACGCGGTGGCGCCGGTGGCGCTGGTCGCCGCCGCCGAAGAGAAGCAGCGCGAAAACGTCGCGCGCGCGTTCAAAGGGATCGAAGCGGCGCTGCGCAAGGAACGAACGGTCGCGCACTTCCTGCGGTTACCGTTCGACGCGGAGGCGGAGGCGGAGGCGGAGGCGAAGCGCGAATCGTCCGAAATTGTCTTCTCGGGCGACGCCGACGACGGAACGGCGCCGCGAGATCTCGCGGTCGCGCTTCTCGCGCCCGGCCGGTCGGACGTCTCGTCCGCGAGCGGCCGACTGAGGGTCGACGAGGTGACGAAGAAGGCGGAGAACGAACGACGCGCGATTTCCGTCGCGACGCGGAGCGCGTGGCGACGCGCGACGGCGCTGTTTTCCGGGTTCGGGGGCTGCGCGCTTCCGGCGGCGCTCGTCGCGCACGCCGCCGCGCACATCGCGCCGTGCGCGCTGATGGCCGCCGCCGCGGAGGCCACCGCGTTTGCGCTGGAGGAGAGGGAGAAGAGCGGCTCTTTACGCGGCGACTCGGCGTTCTCGGCGCTGGCGCTGGCGCTGAGCGGCGATGACTTCTCCGCCGACGCGGGCGACGTCGAGGACGACGACGCCGCGGAGCCTCGGGCGCGCGTCTGCGTCCGCGAAGGCGCGCTCGAGACGACGGGAACGCGCCCGACGAGACTCCCGCGACGCGCCGCCGCGGGGGTTTCGCGACGAGACCGCGCGACGCGCACGACGCGTCTCGGCGAGGCGACGCTCGTCCGGAGCGACGAGCGACGGCGCGCGGCGCGCGACGGCGCGACGACGACTTCGTCTTTCACGGTGACGATTGAATCCTTGGTCGCCCTGGACGACGAACACGAACCGACGACGTCAAACGACGACGATTCGTTCACGCTCGTGCCTCGCGCGCAAGACGACGCGCTCGGCGGGCTCGCCGCGCTCCTCGCGCTCCGAGGCGTCGCCGCCGTCGCCGAGGTGACCGAACGGACGCGACCCGCGAACCCGCCCGCCGAGCCGACGACGGAGAAAGTATCGGACGCCGAGACGCGATCGGAGGAGGAGCTCGACGTCATGGCGACGCAGGAAGAGCCTTCGGCGGTCGCGGAGACGGTGGTGCGTCGCCGCGTCGCGCTCGTGCGTCCGCTCTTCGCGCGCGCGTTGTCGCTGCGGTTCGTGGACGGTCCGCGAGAGAAGGAAAACGACGACGTCTGCGACGCGGATCGCGCGCGCGGACGCGAGAGCGCGCGTGTCGGTTTCGAATCCGGCGCCGACGCGTTCGCGCGCGCGCTCGCGCGAATCGCGACGCGGCTCGGCGCCGCCGACTGGGGATGCGTCGAGTCCATCGCGGAGGACGCGTTTTCGGACGACGCGGTCGGCACGCGCCCCGCCGCGGCGCTCGGAGACGACTCCGGTTTCTCTAAACCGGAAGACCACCTCGCGGCGCGTCCGTTCGCCTTCGCGTCTTCCCCCGAGTACAAGCCCGTTTGGTCGCGGGAACTTGTTTCCGCGCTTCCGCCGGCGATCGAGCCCGGCGCAGTGAACGAAGACGTTTTCCGGGAGGAGCGCGACCGCGCCGCCGGCGATTCCGTCTCCGGCGGCGGCGAGACGCGCGTCGAGGACGTCTCGCTGGCGGACGCGTTCGCGGAGGCGGCGAACGCCGCGCCGGCGGGGACGCACAGGTGGGAGACGTGGTACGGCGACGGGCCCGGTGTGGGCGCTTGCGTAGTGAAGCAAATGGCTTCGCGCGCCGCGCGCCGCGCGACAGCTCCGCTGGGACTTCCTTTTTCGGCGCCTTGTCTCGACGGCGCTGTCGAGAAGGAAAACACACTAAAAAAGAACGCGGACGCCGCGCTCGCCGCGCGGTTCGACGCGATGGTCCGAGGTTTGCCCGCGCCCGCGAACCCGCCGGCGCTCGGCGCGCGTTCGTCGCTTTCCGGTTCGCGCGACGCGCGTTCGGCGAGCGACACGGACTCGTTCGCGTCGGCGTCCCGGGACGGAGAGAAGGACACCGACGCGGCTGGTGCCGGGATCGAGCCAAACCAAGCGGTCGCGGTTGATTCGGCGGCGGTCCAACCCGGCGCGCTCGCGCTCGTCCCCGCGGAGACGTTCCCTGCGACCAAAAAAAATATCGACGTCGACGTCGACGTCGACGTCGCGACGCGTCCGTCGTCCTTCGCGTTTCTGGACGCGCTCCTCTCCGCGCCGACGCTCCGTCTTCCGGGTTCGACGGCGAAAAACGTCGAATTGGTCTCCGCGCGCGTCTCGGAGGCGTACGCGTCGGCGGCGGAGG
>ENA-OUOG01001521-OUOG01001521.1-marine-metagenome-genome-assembly--contig:-NODE-1521-length-26592-cov-13.980200_pt1 | contig 26592 bp, 22 predicted proteins | sample MGYA00248635_ERZ508505 | MGnify/ENA primary metagenome ERZ508505 (study PRJEB26176, sample SAMN06267871) | marine metagenome | isolation source: Saanich Inlet, British Columbia, Canada | place: Pacific...
AACTTATTTCATGAAAGTAATTGCACAGATTCCGGACACCATTAACCAAAGAATCGATGCTTTTATGAACCAACTTACACCCAATGGATTCATGATGAAATCGGCAGTAGAATTTTTGGCTTATGCGCACGCAAAAACAAAAATTATGGGGATGGAATCTGTTTACGTTCATGTTGCCGATAACTACATCCTAAACGGAAGAAGCAATTGGATAGATCAAGATAAAATTGAAAAACTTCGGCCCAAGGTGGATAAATTGAGACCAACCTTGATCGGTAAAATTGCCCCAAATATAATTTTAGCTGATACCTCTGAGAAAAATTGGATAAACTTAGCTAACGTAAACCACGAGTATACTTTACTGATTTTTTGGGCAGAAGATTGTGGACATTGCAAAAAAGAAATTCCAAAATTCAAGAAAGTATACGATAGTTTAAAAAACATATCAGAAATTGATTTGGAAGTGTATGCTGTTTGTACCAGTATTGAAAATGATGATTGGAGAAAGTTTATAAAAGAAAAAGAACTGGATTGGATTAATGTTTCTGACTTTCAAGAAATGCGAGAGGACCACATGAAGTACTTAATTGAAAAGAAAACAACGTTAGAAAGTATAAACTACCGAAACATTTATGATGTTTTTGTTACACCTGTTGCCTACTTATTGGACAAGGACAAGCGTATTGTTGCCAAGCAATTCGATTCCGATCAGCTTTCTGAAATACTGAAGGTTTTGCAAAACAGAAAGAAATAAAATTCTTCTAAACTTGATATCACAAACTTGTATTTTTTATCTTTGAGACAATCAAAGAAAAAACTATGTTACATGAAATAAAGCTTGGAATCCCTCCAGAAATTCCAAAGAAGAAAGAATTTGATAAAACAATAAGTCACGCGCCAAAAAGGAAAGATATTCTTTCTGACGAAGAAAAGAAATTGGCCTTAAAAAATGCGCTACGATACTTTCCAAAAGACCAACACCCAACCCTGGTAAAAGAATTCAGAGAAGAACTAGAAACATACGGTAGAATCTACATGTATCGATACATGCCAGATTATAAAATATATGCCCGACCAATAGAAGAATACCCTGCAAACTCAAAACAAGCTGCAGCGATTATGTTAATGATTCAGAACAATCTGGATCACGCAATCGCTCAACATCCTCAGGAATTGATTACCTACGGTGGAAATGGTGGAGTCTTTCAGAACTGGGCTCAATATTTACTTACCATGCAATATTTGTCTGAAATGACAGATGAGCAAACTTTGGTGATGTATTCTGGTCATCCAATGGGGCTATTCCCGTCTCACAAAGATGCTCCTCGTGTTGTGGTTACAAACGGTATGATGATACCTAACTATTCAAAACCAGACGATTGGGAAAAATTCAATGCATTAGGTGTTACCCAATATGGTCAAATGACTGCTGGATCCTACATGTATATTGGACCACAAGGTATTGTGCATGGGACAACCATTACTGTACTAAACGCTGGTAGAAAGATTTCTAAAAATGGAGAAGGTTTAGCTGGAAAACTTTTTGTAACCTCCGGACTTGGTGGAATGAGTGGTGCTCAGCCAAAAGCAGGAAATATAGCAGGTTGCGTTACAGTTTGTGCGGAAGTAAACGACTTCGCTTCAATTAAAAGACATGAACAAGGTTGGGTAGACGAATTGATTGACCACATAGACGAATTGGTATCCCGAGTGCGCCAAGCTAAAGAAAACAAAGAAGTTGTTTCCATTGCGTATCAAGGTAATATTGTAGATGTATGGGAAAGATTTGAACAAGAAGATATTTTTGTCGATTTAGGTTCCGACCAAACGTCTCTGCACAATCCATGGGCTGGAGGATACTATCCGGTTGGGTTGACCTACCAAGAAGCCAATAATATGATGGCTAATAATCCTGAAGAATTTAAATCGTTCGTAGAAAAATCTTTGATAAGACAAACCAATGCCATTAATAGTCATGCAGCGAAGGGAACCTACTTCTTTGATTACGGAAATGCCTTTTTACTAGAAGCTTCAAGAGCTGGAGCAAACATCATGGCCGAAAATGGAATCAATTTTAAATACGCTTCCTACGTACAAGATATTATGGGACCCATGTGTTTTGATTACGGATTTGGTCCTTTTAGATGGGTTTGTGCAAGCGGAAAAGATTCTGACTTAGATAAGACAGATGAAATTGCGTGTAAAGTACTTGAGGAGTTGGCGAAAGACTCACCCGAAGAAATCAAACAACAAATGTTAGACAATATCCAATGGATTAAGGGTGCCAAAGAAAATAAACTGGTTGTGGGATCGCAAGCAAGAATATTATATGCCAACTCTGATGGGAGAATAAAAATAGCTCAAGCATTTAATGAAGCCATAGAAAAAGGAGAAATTGGTGAAATAATTTTAGGAAGAGACCACCACGATGTTTCGGGAACCGACTCGCCATACAGAGAAACGTCAAACATCTATGATGGATCCAGTTTCACCGCAGATATGGCGATACACAATGTGATTGGCGATTCGTTCAGAGGAGCTACTTGGGTATCTATCCACAACGGTGGTGGTGTGGGCTGGGGCGAAGTGATAAATGGAGGATTTGGAATGTTACTAGATGGAAGTGCTGACTCCTCTAGAAGATTGAAATCAATGCTATTTTGGGATGTAAATAATGGAATTGCCAGAAGAAGTTGGGCAAGAAATGAAGAAGCTATTTTTGCTATTAAACAAGCAATGAAAGACAATCCTGAACTCAAAGTAACCTTACCAAACCTAGTTGACGAAGATTTACTTTAGCATGTACAACTATTATAATACAAACTGACAATCTGATCAGATTGTGAGGTAAAATCTAAAAAAAACAGAGTGAAATTTGACTAATTTTCACTCTGTTTTTTTAGTTTAAGTTTTGGTCAAAACAGGCTGTTTTGTATTTCAAAACTGCACCTTCTTCCATGTTTTTTAGGTAACACGGTTTATCATTCTTTTTGTTATTTGTTAACGCCAGTGAAAATGAAAAACTTATCCCAAATCCAAAGATTTTGTGTCAAAATCAAAATGACTAAATCAAATTAAATTGAAAATAAAATTTAAGAAACAAAACTCTTAGCCAACTCCAACACCTTCCCAATCCCGTCTGGATTACTTCCTCCTGCTGAAGCAAAGAAAGGTTGTCCTCCTCCTCCACCATTGATTTCTTTGGCAAGTTCACGCACCATATTTCCAGCGTGCAGATCTTTGGATTTTGATAATTCTTCGGAAACCAAAATGGTAATATTTGCTTTTCCACCCGTTTCATTGCACAACACTAAACACAAATTATCCATCTCCGATTTCAATTGAAAGGCAATCGTTTTAATTCCTTTTGGATCCAAATCCACTTTTTTAGCCAAGAAATTAATTCCGTTTACTTGCTTGATTTCTTTCTTCAAGTCCTCTTTTAAATTTCCTGCTTGAGCCGCTTTTAGCTTTTCAATTTCTTTGGCTTGAGAACTATTTTTCTGCAACAACTCTTCCACTGCCAATTTCAAATCTTTAGGCGATTTTAACAGAATATTCAACTCATCAACCACTTTCAATTTCTCGTTCACAAATTTATCGGCTGTTTCGCTTGTAATGGCTTCTATTCTTCTTATTCCCGCGGCTGTAGAACTTTCTGAAGTGATTTTAAAAGAACCTAATTTCCCCGTTGATGAAACGTGAATTCCTCCACATAATTCAATAGAATCTCCAAACTGAATCACACGAACTAAATCTCCGTACTTTTCTCCAAACAAAGCTTTTGCACCCAATTCCTGAGCTTTTTTCATAGGAGTATTTCGCAATTCATTCAAGTATATGTCCTTGCGGATCTCGGCATTTACTCGAGTCTCAATTTCGGCTATTTCTTCGTCAGTTACTTTACTAAAGTGCGAAAAATCAAACCTCAAATATTTCTCGTTCACCAACGAACCTTTTTGTTCTACGTGTTCTCCCAATACATCTTGCAATGCTTTGTGCAGAAGGTGCGTAGCCGTGTGATTATTCGCTGTTAAGGCTCTGTTTTTTGCATTCACCTCGGCATAAAACATCAACGTGGGATGCTCAGGCAATTTATCCGTGTAATGCAAAATAAGTCCATCTTCCTTTTTTGTATTGGTGATATAAACTTTCTCATTCTCAGACTCAATAAATCCTGTGTCACCTACTTGCCCACCTCCCTCTGCATAAAAAGGAGTGAAATTAAACACCAATTGGTAAAACTCTTTGTTTTTGGCTTTTACTTTTCGGTAACGAGTTATGTACACACTTGTATCCAATGAATCGTACCCAATAAATTCTTGAACTTCATCTTCTTTCAAAACTACCCAATCCGAAGTATCTACCTTACTCGCTTTTTTGCTTCTGTCTTTCTGTTCTTGCAGGCAGATTTCGAATTCTTTTTCGGACACTTCAAAACCGTTTTCCGAGGCAATTAATGCCGTTAAATCAAACGGGAACCCAAAGGTATCATACAATTCAAATGCATCTTTCCCTTCTATTATTTTAGTTGATTTGTTGGCTTCCATCAAATCATCCATTCGTTTAATTCCTTGTTCCAAAGTTCGGTAAAAAGATATTTCTTCTTCTTTTATCACTTTGGTACACAGTTCTTTTTGTGCAATAAGTTCTGGAAATGCTCCTCCCATTTCTTTGGTCAATACCTCAACTAATTTGTAGAAAAACGGTTCTTTCAAATTCAATACTTGGTAACCGTATCGCACCGCTCTTCTCAATATTCTGCGAATCACATAACCTGCTCCAGTATTGGATGGTAATTGCCCATCTGCAATGGCAAAAGCCAAAGTCCTGATGTGATCTGCAATCACTCGAATGGCAATGTTCGTTTTCGTTTGTTCTTCCGAATGCCCTTCTCCTTCTTTATATTTCCTCTCCGAAATCTTTTCGATTTCTTGAATTAAGGGAGAAAAAACATCTGTGTCGTAATTTGATTTTTTGCCTTGCATGGCCATCACCAATCGCTCAAATCCCATTCCTGTATCTACGTGCTGAGCCGGAAGTGGATGCAACGAACCATCCTTAATTCGGTTGTACTGCATAAATACCAAATTCCAAATCTCTACTACTTGAGGGTGATCTTCATTCACCAATTCTCTTCCTCCCACTTTATCAATCTCAGCTTGGTCTCTTAAATCTACGTGAATTTCGGAGCAAGGTCCACACGGTCCTACTTCTCCCATTTCCCAAAAATTGTCTTTTTTATCTGCTAAAATAATTTTATCCTCCGAAACAATTTTACTCCAAATGTCTTTGGCCTCTTGATCCAGACTTGTGCCATCTTCATTATCGCCCTCAAAAACTGTTACATACAATCTGTCTTTGTCCAGCTTGTACACTTCGGTTAGTAATTCCCAAGCCCATTCGATGGCTTCTTTCTTAAAGTAATCTCCAAACGACCAATTCCCCAGCATCTCAAACATCGTGTGGTGGTAGGTGTCTACTCCTACTTCTTCCAAATCGTTGTGTTTTCCTGAAACTCTCAAGCATTTTTGTGAATTGGCAACACGCGCATCTTTGATTTCTTTGTTTCCTAAAAACAAATCTTTGAATTGATTCATTCCGGCATTGTTGAACATCAAAGTAGGGTCATTCTTCACCACAATTGGCGCAGAATCAACTATTTTGTGTCCTTTCGATTCAAAAAAATCTTTGTATTGCTGGCGTATTTCCTTTGCAGTCATTTTTGTTGTTTGGGATTAATCAACAAAAATAACATAAATTGAGTTGAAACAAGAACTTGAAATAAAATATTATCCAGACCTTTTTCACTCCCAAACTTTGCCTAAAACCGATAATGAATTCCTGCATTTATGGAAGTGTAAAAGTTCAAAAAATTACCTCCTTTGGCTACCACAAGATGTTCTTTGTATCGTTCGCTCGAGTAGTGATATTTTTCTTGCGCAATCATTTGAAGTTCGCTCGACAAAGTCATAAAAGAAGTGAAATAAAAACGGGGAGAAATATCTAACTTAAATCCTAAACGGACATTGAGTCCACAAGTGAAGTAATGATAAACTGAGTTTAAATCATTTAAATTACCTAAAGGATTAAGCGTATCGAAGACTGCTCCATATTGAAAATAGTTATATCCATTTTGTTCTACAGTATCTATTCCTCCTTCCACTACACGCTGGTAAGTTTCACGTCTTAAGTGGCCAAACGTTACCTCCCCTCCCCAAATCAAATTCAATTTCCAGACAGCAAAGGTTTTTTCGATTCCCAGTTCTATTCTTTGATAGTTTCCGCTACCCAAACGATTTCTTGAAACACCAATTAAAGGAATAATGCTGTCGTTGGTTTGGAAAAACAAATACTCATTAGAACCAACAAAATGAAAGTTATTCAATCCTCCTAAATTAAAATTGGCTCTAAAATTATACCGCGAATCAGAAAAAAATCTTCGATAGGTAATCCCAAAGTTTGGACTGCCATTTCCAAGTCCAAAATCCATACCCAAAGAGTTCTCATTTGATTTTGTAACAAACTCATCCGACTTTTGAGAATTTGAAAAGTTGCTTATCAAAACTATTGCCCATATGATAATCCATTTGTTTTTCATTTTCATTACTTTTGGTTTAAATTAAGAGGGTGTAAAACGCCACTTATTCATTATTTAGTATTCGTTCAATTAAAAGTAAATAATTTTGAAATCATTCCATTCACTCTACATTGTTATCCTAACAATTATTCTGGCCTCCTGTGCTTCTTCAAGATTTGTGGAGCCTCTCGAAAAAGGTCAGCAAGTATTGGCCTTAGATGTTGGTGGTCCTACCATAGAATTTGCGGGAGCGGTAATCCCAATCCCTTTAAGTTCTGTTGTTTATGCGCGCGGAATTGACACAAACCTTACCGTATTTGGCAGTATTCATTTCACCTCTTTGCTCTTCGGTAATATTCAAACGGATATAGGAGCGACTTATAGAATCTATGAATCAAAAAAACCTTTCATTCCTTCGCTTAGTACTTCAGTAAACGGAAATGCGGTGTACGACATGAATGATAGGATGTTTAAGTTTTGGCCACAACTGGATGTTAATGCATTTTGGAACTTTGGTGAAAAAGAGCATTATTTCTATGCGGGTGTTTCTAATTGGTGGGAACTTGGTGCGTTTCGTTCCCAAGAAAGACCTCAGCTAGACAGGTGGCTTGTGAATCCGCAGCTGGGTGTTGTTCTCAAATCAAAAAAATGGTTCTATTCCATAGAAACTAAATTTCTGGCACCGAGTCACAACAATGTCAATTTGTTTGTTCCTTATTTTTCTATTCTTGGGGAAAATGGAGCTTCTGGAATCTATTTTGGAATTGGCAGAAAATTTTAACTCATTAAACCTACTACAATTATGAAATACCTACTCTATATTTTTAGTCTGATTGCTTTTTCCTCTTGTTTTAAAATGGATGACTTGCCTTTTTTGGGTGAAAAGATAACCGAATACAAGTTTGAAAATTACGAAGGAGAAAACGAAATAACGTTGCCACAAAGCTACAACATAGCGGACAGCAACATTCACCTTATGACTTTACAATCAAAGCTGCCAAATGAATCCGAAGGAGAAACGATTTATGCCGTATACATTGGCAACATAAATTCTATTTCCAACGACACCATAATTGTATACTGTCATGGACAATCCAAGCACATGGATGCTTATTGGCAAAGGGCTAAACTTTTAGCAAATACTGGAAGTAAAAATAGGTTTGGTGTGCTAATGATGGACTACAGAGGTTATGGTTTATCCACAGGGAAATCAACAGAAGAAAGCTTATACCAAGACGTAAGAACATGCCTCGATTGGTTAGATTCCAAAAATGTAACCAGCAACCAAGTCATTATGTATGGGTTTAGTTTAGGAACAATTCCCGCTATAGATTTGTCAGCCTATTATACTGTATCAGCTCCTAACAAGCTTATCATAGAGGCTCCAATGGCCTCTGTTGAGAATTTAACGGAAGAAGCTTTACTACTTGATGTCTCCTCTACCTTTTTTACAAGTCTGAAGTTTGATAATGTTGAAAAAATAAAAAACGTGTCTCAACCACTCATGTGGATTCATGGTAAAGAGGACGATTACCTATCGATTTCGAATGGAGAAGCTATTTTTGAACGCCACACAGGAACTTTCAAAGAACCTCACAGAATTGATGGAGGGAACCACGGAGACTTGCCTCTAGTTATGGGATTCCAAAATTACAGCAACAAAGTTTTATCCTTCATTTCTAGATAATTATCAGGTAGTTAAAAAAAATAATTCAGTACTAGTAATTTAATTTAATAACTTCTAACAACCGATTTGTTTCTAATCTCGCACACTTTTAAGTAAAAAGATAAAGTTGGGGTATGGTTCCTTGTTACCAAACCCGATACAGTGTCACAACTTGGCTAAAAGATCAACTCAATGAAGTTACTTTTTAATCGATTTAATATCCAGAAACAAAACTAGAATCGGTTAATGTAAGTAAAAATGCTTTTAAATCGGCTTTTTCTTGTGGTGACAGTTGAACACCTCCAGCACTTACATTTTTAAGTAAGGGAGATACAGTCGAAGAAGCTTTAAGTCCAGAGCTGTAATGGTCTATTACTTCATCCAATGTTTGAAATCTCCCATCGTGCATGTAAGGAGCAGTAAACGCCAAATTTCTCAAACTAGGTGTTTTAAACTTTCCATTGTCCGCAGGATTACCCGTTACATCTCCTAATCCGTTATCAGTAAACGAGGCGTCCAGCCCGTTGTTGTGAAACAAATTATCAGTCCAAAGCGGGTTCGTAATGTCTCCATGACAATGAAAACAATCGGCTCCAGATTCACTCATGAACAAATTATATCCAGAAAGTTCAGAAGGTGTAAGCGCTATTTGTCTTAGCGTGTATTGATCAAATCTTGAATTTCCCGAAATCAATGTTCTTTCGTATTGAGCAATTGCTTTAGCTGCCAGTAGTGAATCAACAGTAGAAGTTCCAAAAGCTGCACGAAACATGCTTGGATAGGAAGCATCGGCCTGCAATTTTGCAACCACATTGGACCAAGTATCGTGCATCTCTATTGGATTTGTGACGGGTTCTAAAGCTTGCTCCTCCAATCCTAGTGCTCTTCCATCCCAAAAAAACTTCTTGTTCGAGTTCCAAGCATGATTAAAGATAGGCATTGCATTTCTGGTTCCTGCAATTCCATCAATTCCTACACTAAATCTATTGGTATCATCAAAAGATTGGGAAGGCAGGTGGCAACTCGCACAAGCTTGAGTCAAATCAGCAGATAAGGTTTTGTCAAAAAATAACTTCTTTCCAAGTTCAACACCTTCAACGGTTGTCGGATTATCCGCAGGAATGGTCGGTGCAGGCAAAAACCTACCAAAAGTAGCTGGAATATAAAGCGAAAGAGGTGTTGGCGTTCCCGACTCGCTACCATATTCGCATGTTCCATTATCTACTTTGGCTTTAGAATCAAAATTATCGGCCATTTCATCCGTACAGCCTTCTCTGCGGCATGATGAAATACATCCTGCAATGGCGATAACTAAGCTAATTATTTTTATTCCCTTCATATTTTATTTTATAACTGTGGTGCAATTGTTCCCAATGAGAACACAGATTTTCCATTTTTGTTCATCATCTTTTGTGCGGTATAGTTAGGCATTAACATCATGTGGTACTGGTTTAAATCCCACAACACCGGATTTTGAAACCACTCTTCTATATTCATATCAATGTCTATATTCAACCTCTCTCCTTCTTTCACTTCAAACCCTCCATTGTAATCCCACAATCTTACTCTAAAATGATTTGCTTCATTGATTCTCGTTCCATTCTCCATTTTTGAGGCCGTTCCATTGTGGTAAGCAAACCCTTTCATGGTTCCTGAATTATCCACAAACATTCCTTCGAACTTTAAGAAATGATAACCGCCTCCAATCATCATTGGCCAAGACCATGAAGCTGCGTTCAAATCCGTGTAAGCACCGTCTTGGTTATCTTCTTCATCAAAACCAAAAGTCATTGAGATTCCCGTGTATTTCCCCTCAGGAATAGCAACTCCCGGAGTATAAAATCGAGTTAATGGCTTATCGATATCCACAAAGTTGTACCCTCCTAAATCTACTTCGCTTCCATCAGTTTTGTGCAACGTAATATTAGAAACCAAATATTGTAATTTTGAAATTGTATGAACATTTCCTTTTGCATTAGTGTATTGTGTACTGGCTAAATCAGAGGATAGTACTTCATTGTCATTGTATTTTTGTTTAAAAATAAAACTTACTTCTGTATTTACCATGTCCGTTTTATTATCCATAGGATCATCTGTCTTCTTACAACTTGTTCCTATTAAAATAAGTGAAGCTAAGGCTAAAATTGTGTTTTTCATATTTGTCGTTTTTGGTATTTTTAAATTTAGTGTATTTTAAGTTAATTGTCTATTGTTTTTCACAAAGACGTATTTATTTTTCATCTAGGACCAAATCTCACTCTTTTCTATTAAATAAATAATGGACTCCTAACTGAACTCTATTTCTTGTGTCAAGTTGAAGAGTTCCGTTCAACTTGTTTATGAGGGTATGTTGATACAGCAATTCGAGTTGAATATTATTCAGAAACAACTGTGTTCCAACTGTTCCGAATAACAAAGAACCTCCTGTATTTTCCTCATACTTTCCATGCTCGATGTCAGTATTTCCATGCTCGACATAAGAACCAATGTATGGCATCAATGTTACCTTCTTTATCTTTTTAGAATAAAATACATTTAAAGTAGTGTTCGCTGTATTGCCAAACATGTAATCTACATTCTTGTTGTAAGTATTCAATTTATAATTGGAAGAAAACATAACTCCTCCATTTTTGTACTTTGCCGTGTAATCAAGAGCTAATAAAAAGTCTAACGTTCCTGTTCCGGCTTGTATATCGTGCTGAACCAAAGCACCTTTTTGCTTAAAATCAAATTTGCCTAAAGGAACCTTTATTCCTGCACCAATTGTTAATCGGTGATTCACTTCATTTTCCTCTATCTTATTGGTTCTAATCAAATTATATTTCGCCAAAACGAAAGGATCTCCCACTCCAGAAATAACAAATTGTCTTTGGTCATTGATTATTCTCTCATTCCTAATTACTGGCAATGAACCAATTATTCTCAGTCGATTGGAGAAATTATAAACTCCTCTAATTTCCATAACCGAATAGGTTTCCGAATGTTACTGACTTTCCATCTCGGGTAATAAAATTACTCCACTATGTCTGTTCCCGGTCACATTGGGTTGAGCCAAATAAGTCAAAGACGAAAAAGTCTTGGTAGCAAACCTATTTCGGTAAAGGAGTGATAGCCTATTTTTGGTGTCATCTGGAGTAAGGCTTACTGTCATGTTGCAGATATCGCAAGCCAAGCCATTGAATGCTAAAAAAAGCATCCAAACGCCAACTGTTTTTTTCATGTTGAATATGAGTTTTATCTTAATAAATTAAAGCAATGGATTTTCGATTGCTAGATTGAGGTATGAAGATAAAATGGGAGGGCGAAGCAATGGATTATAAAAACCATCTCTATTATTTTGGTTTAAAAGACCGAAAAATTGATTCAATTCTTTTCTATCTATGAATTGAATTTCCTCAATAGAGGTAAAAAATAAACCGGTAATGTGAGATTCAATAGTGAGTTCAAAATTTTCTTTTTGAGGTTTCGTAGCCTCCACCACTGCAAGAGATTTTTTTAATTGACATTTACCATTACAGGTTGACTATTCAACGTCTTTATCTACACACAAAGTTGCTGCGATAATTCCTTGATTAATTTTGAAATGGGTAAATATAATAGAAGGCAAAAATACATTCAATAAAAAAACAGCACTGAAAGCCAGAGCTAGAATTTTATGTGCTATTGAGGTATTCATAATTATTTACTTATTACAAATCTAATGGTTTTGGTGGGAGAAAAATATGACTTGAGACATAAAAAATAGATACCTTCCTCCATATTGGAACTTAATTGTTTATTCAACAATTGAGTTTCTTGTGACACAAGAAAACTTGTAGATTCCACAAGTCTTCCCTCCAAGCTAAATATCTCTAAGGTGTATGGACCTTTTTCAAATTCAGATAACTTTAAGTTTATTTCAGAAATCGCAGGATTTGGAAACAATTCTAATGTACTTCTCTTCTCTTTCAAAACAGGAATTGAAGTAAGCGAGCAAGCTCCAGAAGTTCTTATCTCGTAACCGGCTTTTCGCACATTCAATCGGTTTCCCGAAACTGTAATGCCTTGCAAAGTAAAAAGAGAGTCTCCAAAAGTTAGTAACGTATTTTTAATAATCAAAGCTATTGAGTCAGGTCGAAGTTTATATTCTGATGCAAAATTGGAACAGCCGATGGAATGCATAAGGGCTACTGCCCCCGCGACCTGAGGAGTAGACATCGAAGTTCCACTACGATTTCCAAATGAGTTTCCAGGCAAGGTAGAATAAATGCTCGAACCAGGAGCGCCAAGATCGATGTGCGTAGCTCCAAAACCTGCTGTAACTTTTGTATCATTTCTATTGGTATTCGTTACCGAAATTAAATAATCACTCGAACAAGTCGTTGGAATATCTCCGCTAACATCTACATTAATATTACTATTAGAAGTTGCACCGCAGCTTAGTATTCCATAGGCACCTAATGTATCATAAAAAGCACACCACAATGGGTAACTTGCAGCGTTGGCGTAATCTATACCAAAACTTGAATTTGTCGCGACCACAAATGCACCTTTAGCACCTGAAGTTTCGTCATATAGTTTGCGCATGCTCAAAACGTAGTCATACGCCTTTAATACAACTGACTCCAGTGCCACCCCACTTTGAACTGGTAATATTTTTACTCCCCAGTTTACCCCTACACCACCTAATCCGTTGTTTGCTTTAGCTCCAGAAATACCAGAAACATGTGTGCCATGGGAATTAGATGAAATAGCCCCTGTATCTAGGTTAGCATTCCAACCCTGCACATCGTCCACATAGCCATTCCCGTCATCATCTATTTGGTTATTAGGTATCTCCTGATGATTTTTAAAAAAATTAATGTCGTTATGATTCAGAAAAAAACCATCGTCAATTACTGCAACAACTAATGTATCTCCAAGTGCGGAAAGATTACTATGCGAGATTCCCCAGGCAGATATTGAAGACATATCTGCACCGACTTGACCGCCAAACTGACCTATATTCTTGTGATGCCATTGATTTCCAAAACCAGGATCTGTAGGTGTTGTATCTCCACGTAAAGTCACATTGTTGTGATTAGGTTGAGCTAACACTACAGTTGGGCTGTTATTTACTATTCCCATCAATTCTAAAACTTCTTTGGAAGAAGAGGACAAAAGCCAAATGTTTAAGTTTTGAGAAATTGACTCTTTAATTTGGACATTAAATAAGGGGTAATTTTGATTTAACTCTTCGATAAGATGAGAGATTTTTGAATCGGCATTCAACATGACTAATAATTCTCCTTGCTCAAAATTAGATTCTTGAGAATACCCTACAAAAGAGATATTTAGGATAAGAAAGGTTAATATTTTGGTCAAATAATTCATCATAGTTCGTAATCGTCTATATTTTCGAAGCTTCCAAACTCATCTTCAATGTTTCCGTACAAATCATCTTCGTCTTCCTCCATCATAAAATCCAAATCGTCCACCATTTCTATTTGCTTAGATTCTTCTGCTGGAGCCTCTCCATAAACCAATTCTGTTATTGGATAAACCTTGCCGGGGTCAAGGGAGTTAATCTCGACTAATTCAACGAAAAAGCACCACATTGACAAAAAATCATACACATAAAGAAGCTTTTGATTCAATTCGTCCACTTTCTCGTGAATTTGGGTTGATTCCATTTCTACAAAGTCATCACTTTCTCCCGTCATATCCATCAAACCAATCTCCTGACCTTTGTCCCAATCTTCGTTACTCAGGTAAAAAGAAGCTACTTGATCTCCATTAAAATCAAATGCATTATTAATCCCTTCATGCAATTTATCAAAAGTAAAAGAGCTATCTATCACAATGTCCCTGAATGCATTTTCCTCCTCTAAGGTATCAATTAAAACTCTGAATTTGTATTCTTTCATTATCAATGTTTATTGAATTATATACGTTTCTAATTTAAAAAAACAACTAAAATTTAGAGAGAAACAACTGAGGCTACATTCTCAATAATCTCCATTGTAACTTCCGCCATTTTATTCTTTTTCTCGTCTAAGGTTGGGTTCACTTCAACAGTTTCAAACGCAACTAACTTAGGACTAGCGCACAAAGTCTGTAATAGCTGAGTTACATCTTCCACTTTTATTCCATTTGGGACGGGAGTTCCCGTTCCGTGAGAGGTTTCAATCGGATCCATGCTATCCACATCAAATGATACGTACAACATATCACAACCAGATAAGCTAGCTAAAATTTCTTCCCCAACTTTTTTTCCTCCTTTATCCTTTATCTCTGCCACGACATAGTTTTTAATCCCTTCATTCTTAATCAAGAAGTCTTCAGGTTCTTCGGTATCTCTTACACCTACAAAAATCAAATCGTCAGTCCTTAAGGCCTTGCCAGACATGTTTTTGATTTTTTCCCAATATTGGGAAGCTTTTGGAGAAATCTCTCTTACTTTACATTCCTTGTTATCAATCTTACAGGCCATTGCAAGTGGCATTCCGTGCACATTTCCTGTTGGTGAGGTGTACGGTGAATGTAAATCTCCATGGGCATCAACCCATACTACACCCAATCTTTTGGTCGGGTGAGCTTGCTGAATACCCGCAATTGTTGCCGCAGCTGTAGAGTGATCACCTGCCAATACAAAAGGAAACTTTTCCTGCTCTATCGTAGATTTAATTTGGTTTACAATAAGTTCAAACTGCTTTACGATATACTCTATTCTAATGGCTCCTGGAGTATCACTCGCAGAAAATATATGTTCATTAAAATTAGGTACGGCTTGAGATTTATACGTATTAAAAAATTGAGAGTTTTGGTTGTAAGCGGCTGTTTTCAATGCACCTACCCCCAAGCTGGCACCTCTTGTTCCTGCTCCAAGTTCAGAGGTAACCTCTATTACTATGATGTTCTTGTTCATTATTTATTATTTAGGAACCCTATTATTGCGAGTGATATAAGAGTAAAAGTTAAAATCAATAAAATTATTTTTATTGTCGGATGACTAAAAAAAGGCTTTCTAAATTTTGCCCAAGTTTCAATGTAAAGTTCCATGCTTTTGGTCCGGTTACTTTGCAGTATCGCAAAATGATAGAGCTTTTTATTTTGCCTATTCACATCTGTATCCGTTTCGTATTTGATGGACGATTCTTGAAGTTTTTCTTCAAAATAGTCCGCCATATCTTTTCTTCTCAAAGTATAAATGAGGTAATTAGGATCGGTGGGATGCTCGTAATAATGATAGCTTGGAAAAATATGATACATAGCTTATTTCCATTGGGTTAAATATTCAATTGGCTTTCTTTGCCCTTTAGGCCAATCAATGGTTGGATAACCCATATAAAATAATCCCAAGCACTTTTCTCCGTCTTTTAACTCTAAAAATTCATTCATCTCTGGGGTATACATTAATTTTGGAGTAGACCAAAACCCACCAATTCCGTATGCAGTGCAGGTAAGGTACATATTTTGAATGGCGCAAGCCACAGCCTCTACTTCCTCCAATTCACTAATTCTGTTGTTTGGATCGGGAGTCATTGTCACCACAATTACAACAGGAGATTGAAGAGGACGATTCTTAAGTTTGTTAAATTTTACCTCATTGAATAAATCCCCCTTAAATTGTTCAGAATACAAATTGGATAAGAATGAAGACAATTCAGCTCTTGAGTCATTCATAAAAACTTGAAATCTCCAAGGTTGAGTTTTTCCGTGTGTAGGAGCCCAAATTGCATTGTTTAATACGTCTTCAACAATTTCTCTGTGAATTTTTCTTTCGGTATACTGTTCTGGATAGATAGTTCTTCTGTTCTTTATTACCTCGGTAATTTCGCTCAAGTTGTACTTCACTGTTCTTGTTTCTTAGATTATAGAGTAAAATTAAGTAATCGAGAAGGATTTGTCAAAAGGAAATGGAACTATTCCTTTAGTTCCACAATATTCGAAGGTATGTCCCGAAGCTAGGGACAAATTTTTTGGCGTTTTCTATATTCTCGACCAAATAAAGTGAGCCTTCAGTGAGCCTTTCAATATATTGACTATTCTTGGTCAGTCTACCCTCCAAACCAAAAGCAATCGTAAATTTTTCATTCAATAAAAGCGTAACACCGTTGTCTAGAAACATGCCATAACCAAAACCATCTACACGCTGAACAGTCAAGCCAGCATTCTGTAGTCTCGTGATATCATAGCTAGCGGAACGAATTACCAATTCCTGGTTTTCTAACTGGATGTAATTAAAACCGATTCCTGGTGCTACAAAATAATTCAGTTTGGGCTGAATTTCTATGTTTTTTTGAATTCCTAGTTTATATCCAAATCTTCTTTCTCTCGCGTTTACTCGAGCTTGTTCAAATTCTCCTGTAAAGTTTCTGGGGTTATCCAATTCAATGACCAAAGGTGTAGAAAAACGAATAATTGCAAGATCAAACTTCATGCTAACGGACCAAGTGGAGTTGACATCAAAACCGAGATAAACACCAGAAAAAAAAGAGGCAGGATATTCATTGTTCCCTGCATATTCCCATCCATTTATTGGGTAACCAAACTGATCCTGTAGTTTTTGACGAGTTTGAGGATTTGCAAGAATTCTTGAAACACCAAAAGGATGAGATCCATCTAAAAATTGAGCAGATTGGTTATTTGGGAAGTCAATTCCTAAATCAATTCCAAATCTAAATTTCTTGATTTTGGATTCTTGTTGACTAAAAAAAGTAAAATAACTTCCAGTAAATACAATTAATAGTTTGATTTTTATTCCCTTCATTGACTTCGAAAGTACAAAATCTATTGCTTTGAAACACGCTTTTTTTTATTAAGTTTGTTCCTTAACCGAATACTTTTTTATGAAAAAACTGATTCCCATTCTTGTGTTGGCGATGTCGTTAATAAGCTGTGCAACAATTTTAAGGAAGGATACTTTGCAAGAAGTGAACTTCCATACAAATCCGCCAAATGCCAGTATTTTTGTAGATGGTGAAAAAGTGGGGACTTCACCCATGACTTATTCGCTTGAAACAAGGAAAGAACACTCCATAGAATACCAACTCAAAGGATACCCAACTACTGTTTATTACTTGAAAGGGGGAGTTTTGCCAGAATATGTTGTTGGAGATATTATTATTGGCGGAGGTGTTTTAGGTTGGATACCAGTTTTGGTGGATAATCATACAAATAAATGGCGTGGGTTTGACCAATTCATAATTGATCAAAATGCCAGTTTTGGTGAAAAATTACCTATCAAAGATAAAGATGGAGATGGAATTGCTGATAACAAAGATGACTGTCCAACTGTGAGAGGGATTGCTGCCTTTAACGGCTGTCCAGATTCTGACGGAGATGGAATAAAAGACAGTGAAGATGTTTGTCCATCTACACCTGGTTTGGCGAAGTACAAAGGTTGTGCAGATACAGATGGGGACGGTGTCCCAGATAATTTGGATAATTGTCCTACCGAAGCAGGAACGATAAATGGGTGTCCGAAGAAATGAATAAAAAAAAAGTAAAATTGAGTTGAAATTTACTCAATGACTAAACGGTAACCTATTCCCCTCACATTTAAAATCTTTATTTTCTCGTCACATTCCAATTTCTTTCTTAGTTTGGAAATATACACATCCAAAGTACGTCCGATATAACTTCCTTCATCAGACCAAATTGCATTAAGTAATAGTTCGCGTTCTAGTGTTTCGTTTAAATGCAAAAATAGCATCTTCAAAAGTTCATATTCTTTATTCGATAAAGTTGTTTCTTTCCCCTTGTACAAAAGTGTCATTCTTGCCTTATTCAGCTTATAATTCCCAATTTTTAAGTATTGATTATTTTTGTTACTACGATATATTACTACAAGCAGAATACCTAATCCAACCAAAAATATCGAAACCAAAAACTGGAAAATCAGAGGGTTTTCTTTTGTTAATTTGCTGATACTAGAAAGCGAAATTGGAGTAAAATGGAATTCATAACATGATACAGGTAGAGCTCGTAATTTGCAGGGAAACTCCTCATCTAACTGAGACAAATCTGCCATATAACTATACACCACATCGTTCTGATTGCATTCCTTTACTTCAATTAAATACCCGCCATCAACTTCGTACCTTTCGAGGGTTTTAATGGCACAAAAAGCAAGTAAATCTGGTTCAAAAGAAAATAATCTATCAAAAGAAACTTCATAGCTATTTCCTGAATGATGAATAGGTAAAACGCGTGAATTGCTATCGCCTAGTTGCAACAAAAACTCATTTCCCACAGCTCTTAGAAATAACTGATGTTGCTGATCTACAGATTGAGCTGAACAGTTAACTACCATGAATATAGCTGTAAATAACCAGAGGCAAAGATGCTTAGAGACAATAGTTTTCATAGTTCAAAGCTATTAGTTTAAGTAATATAATAAAACCAAGTTTATTCAATTTACGGGTTATTTTACATTATTTTACAGTCTTTTAAGCTATATTTTGGTTCTAAGTGTTAGATTCATTTCAAATCAACTCTATCCTTATGAAAAACAAAAAACAAATACTGCTATTTTTTTTATTGGTTTCTTCGATTTTCACTTGCGCTCAGTCAGAACAAACAGCTCAAGAAAAGAAAGAAAAAGTTATCCAATTAAAACCCCATAAATATGGTGGATGGTACTGTCCTGACAACCTCACTGGTTTTCCTGCCGTTGATTTTAATAAATGGAACAAAGTCCCCGTAATAGCAAATAGACTTCCTACAAAAAAAGAAGTTGACACGGAGGCCTCTCTTATTTATATAGATGTCAGGGAATATCCAACTGCTCAAGCAATTGAAATAAAGCTGCCACAGCTAGCCACTTTTTACAATATCAATACACGAAGAAATGAATTGGTTATAGTGATCCAAGCGATTTCAATTGGAAATGACTCAATTGTTGGTTTTAGATACTTAAATGGAGGAAATGGCAGTGCAAGAATAGAGGAGGTAAAGTTCCTTGAAAACGTTCAAACTAGTGGTTTGGTAAATAGTAAATTTGTGTCCTTAGATATGACAATTAGAGCAAGTGAAGATAAAATCTGGAAGGTGTTAACGGACACTTCCTATATTCAAATATTATCTCCTATTTTCGATAAAAATAAAACTCTAAAAAAGAAGTGGAGAAGCCAAACGAACATGAATTACGCTTACTCGTATAGTGGTATTAAAAAAGCACAGTTTGGAGGTAAACACTTTGGTAGTTTTTATATTCAAAACGATTATGAAACTTTAAATTATTCTGAAAAGATTTTCATCTCGCAGAATAACCTAGCCGAATTTTCCAAAGTTCAATTAGTTTTCGGTCCATTCCTTAAGGATTTCGATAAACAAGAAATCATGTTAACTCAATGGTTAGCAAGAGTAAAATTACTAAGCGAAGTTCAAACAGATTAAAAAAAAAGGCTCCAATTTCTTGGAACCCTTTTAAGTTGATGTATTAGATTGGTTAGACGATTACTGCCTTTGAATTTGGAGCAGCAGCCATGATTTCTTCATTTGCAGCAGCCTCAAACTTCTTGAAGTTTTCGACAAACTTGTTAGCTAAATTAATGGCTTTGGCATCGTAGGCTGATTTATCTGCCCACGTATTTTTTGGATGCAACATTTCAGTCGGTACATGTTCGCATTCGTTTGGCATAGCTAGTCCAAATACTTCATGAGTTGTGTATTCTACATTATCTAATTTCCCCTCAAGAGCAGCGGTAATCATGGCTCTGGTATACTTTAATTTAATTCTACTTCCTACACCATATTCTCCTCCAGACCATCCGGTATTGATTAACCAAACTTTTACGTTGGACTCAGCGATTTTTTCTCCGAGCATTTCGGCATATTTAGTTGGGTGAAGTGGCAAAAATGGAGCTCCAAAACATGCTGAAAAAACTGTTTGCGGCTCCGTAACCCCAGCTTCAGTTCCTGCCACTTTAGCAGTGTAACCAGAAATAAAATGGTACATTGCTTGTCCCGGTGTTAGTTTTGAAATTGGAGGTAATACCCCAAAAGCATCGGCAGTTAAAAAGAAAATATTTTTCGGTATTCCTCCTTTTGAAGGGACCATTATGTTATCAATATGATGAATAGGATAAGAAACCCTCGTGTTTTGGGTAATTGTTGTATCACTGTAATCAGGAGTTGAAGAACCTTCTTTGAAACCTATATTTTCCAATATAGCTCCAAATTTTACGGCATTATATATTTGAGGCTCCTGCTCTTCGGTTAAGTCAATTGTTTTGGCATAACAGCCGCCTTCAAAATTAAAGACGCTGTTTTTTGACCATCCGTGCTCGTCATCTCCAATTAATCTTCTATTTGGATCAGAAGATAAGGTGGTTTTTCCAGTACCAGACAAACCAAAAAACACAGCAGTATCTCCATCTTTTCCAACATTAGCTGAACAGTGCATTGATAGCGTGTTTTTTTCGTGGGGCAAAATGAAATTCAAAACAGAGAAAATTCCTTTTTTGATTTCACCAGTATATCCAGTTCCACCGATAATTATCATTTTTTTAGTGAAATTTACCACCGCAAAATTATGCTGTCTCGTGCCGTCTTCAGCAGCAACAGCCATCATTCCAGGAGCATTTATTACATGCCACTCTGGGTTGAAGTTTTCTAGCTCAGCTTTTTCTGGTCTTAAGAACATGTTACTAGCAAACATATTTGACCAAGGAAACTCTGTGATAACTCTTAGATTTAGTCTGTAGTCTTCATCAGCGCATGCGTATGCATCACGCACAAACACTTCTTTTCCAGCTAAGTATTCGTTAATTTTAGCGTGTAGCTTATCAAAGTTTTCAGGGGTAAATTTGATATTAATATCTCCCCACCATACTGATTCTTCGGTTTTGTCATCACAAACAATGAATCTATCTTTTGGGGATCTTCCGGTAAATTCTCCTGTATTCACAACAAGAGCTCCCGTGTCTGACAATTTTCCTTGTCCCAAATCTATGGTTTTTTGAGTCAATTCTTCTGGAGTAAGATTCCAATGAGCTTTGTCAATTTTTCCAAGCCCAAGTTCTTCGAGGTTTGAAGTGTTAGGTACTAATCCTAATTCATTCATAAATTTTCTTTTTTGAAATTATGTAACAAAATTACTGCTAATTCTAGTATTATGCTCTTAATTAAGATCTGTTTTTCCACAAATAGTTCGAGTTTTCCACTAATTGTAAAGTGTACAATTACCTATAAATTAATCATTTTTAATTACTTTATAGAGCAACAAAATAACTGCCAAAATCATTAATAAGCCTCCAATTGGGGTTATAGGCCATACATAACTTGATACTCCCGATTGATAAAAAAGGCTAATCGCGTAAAGCGAAAAACTAAAACAACATGCCCCAATAACAAAGAATAAAGCCGGTAATTTTATGGAAAAATTAAATGCATTGTAGTTCAACCCTAAAATCAACAGAACTATACCTGCATAAAACTGATAATCAACTCCAGTTCTTAAAGATTTAAGCTGTTTTGGTTCCAATACGTTTTCAAAGTAATGAGCACCAAAAGCACCCATAACTATTGCAAATGCAATAAAAATTAATCCAATAATTGTCGTGCTTTTATTCACAGAAAAAGTATTAGGCTTGAGTTGTTGGGCCACCAAAATTCATAGGTATTCCACCACCTTGATTTCCATTATCAATGTCTTTTATGGCACCATGTTGGCTTTCGTACTTGCTAATATTATCTACCAAAGCTTTCATCAATCTTTTGGCATGTTGCGGAGTTAGTAAAATTCTAGATTTTACTTTCGCTTTGGGCGTTCCAGGCATCATCCTCACAAAGTCTACAACAAATTCTGCCGGTGAGTGAGTAATGATGGCTAAATTGGAATAAATACCGTCAGCCATTTCTTCCGATAATTCAATATTGATTTGGTTTGGATCTTGATTTTGTTCTTCCATAATTTAGTTTTGTTGTGATAAAGGTAAAAAAAATGCCTTCCCGAATCATCGAGAAGGCATTAAATATTATCAGATTATGATTATGCTTCGGTAGAAGATTCTTCTACAACTTCTTCTGTTGATTCTACCGTCTCACTGAGAGCCGAAGAAACCACTTCCATGTTGTCGTATTTTCTCATACCTGTTCCTGCAGGAATTAAGTGTCCTACAATTACATTTTCTTTCAATCCTTTTAGGTAATCTATCTTTCCTTTCACTGCTGCTTCGTTCAGTACTTTTGTCGTTTCCTGGAAGGAAGCCGCAGACATGAAACTATCAGTTTGCAAAGAAGATCTTGTAATTCCTTGAAGCATTGGACGAGATGTAGCAGCTACTGCATCTCTTGCAGTTACTAACTGAGCATCTTTTCTCTTTAAGTTGGAGTTTTCGTCTCTTAGTTTTCTTGCTGTAATGATCTGACCCGGTTTTAACACATCAGAATCACCTGCATCCTCCACTACTTTCATTCCCCAAATTCTGTCGTTTTCTTCTAAGAATTTGATTTTGTCAGCAGCTTGCTTTTCTAAGAATTTAGTATCCCCAGCATCTATGATTTCAACTTTTCTCATCATCTGACGAACAATTACCTCAAAGTGCTTGTCGTTAATTTTTACCCCTTGTAGTCTATATACTTCTTGAACTTCATTTACGATATACTCTTGAACAGCTGTAGGCCCTTTGATTTCCAAGATACTCTTAGGAGTAATAGCTCCATCAGATAATTGCATTCCTGCTCTTACAAAGTCGTTCTCTTGAACCAAAATGTGTTTAGATAAAGAAACAGCATACTTCTTCACGATTCCAGTCCTAGATTCAATAATGATTTCTCTTTTTCCTCTCTTAATTTTTCCGAAAGAAACAATTCCATCAATTTCTGATACTACTGCCGGATTCGAAGGGTTACGAGCTTCAAATAATTCTGTAATTCTTGGAAGACCTCCCGTAATATCACCTGTTTTACCAGAAACTCTAGGAATCTTAACCAGAATACGTCCTGATTCTATTTTCTCATTATCATCTACGTTAATGATCGCTCCAACCGGAATGTTATAACTCTTGATGATGTTTTTCTTTGAATCCATAATTCTAATAACCGGAATTTTCTTCTTGTCTTTAGAATCAGTAATCACCTTATCGGCAAATCCTGTTTGCTCATCCACTTCTTCTCTAAAAGTAATTCCTTCTTCAATATTTTCGAAAGAAATAGAACCTTTAGATTCCGAGACGATAACTGCGTTGTATGGATCCCACGTACAAATCACATCTCCTTTTTGTACAGAACTTCCGTTTGGCGTTTTCAAGAACGAACCATAAGGAATATTATTTGTAGCTAAAGTAACTCCAGTTTTAGGATCTAGAATCTTCATTTCTGCCGAACGACCAATAACTACAGTAATGTCATTACCCTCTTTATCTTTTGTATCGATAGTTTTAAGTTCGTCAATATCCAATTTCCCTCCGTACTTCGCCTGAAGACTATTTTCATCCGCAATATTCGAGGCTGTTCCCCCTACGTGGAATGTTCTTAATGTCAGCTGTGTTCCTGGTTCTCCAATGGACTGCGCAGCAATTACTCCAACAGTCTCACCTACTTTTACCATTCGTGAAGTAGATAAGTTTCGTCCGTAACATTTCGCACAAACTCCTCTTTTCAATTCACAAGTAAGAACCGATCTCACTTCCACTTCATCAATATCTGCTTCTACAATTGCAGTGGCAGTTTCTTCTGTAATTTCATCTCCTTCAACCACCAAAACCTCTTCAGTTTTAGGATGTTTCAATGTAAATACACTTACTCTACCAACGATTCTATTGTACAATGATTCAATTTCTTCGTCATTCTTTTTCAAAGAAGTAACGTTAATACCTCTCAATGTTCCACAATCTTCATCATTAATGATTACATCTTGTGATACATCTACCAGTCTTCTTGTTAAATATCCTGCATCGGCTGTTTTCAGAGCTGTATCTGCAAGACCTTTACGCGCACCGTGAGTAGAAATAAAGTACTCAAGTACTGAAAGTCCTTCTTTAAAGTTAGACAAAATTGGATTTTCGATAATTTGTTGGCTTGTTGCCCCAGATTTCTGTGGTTTTGCCATCAATCCCCTCATTCCTGATAACTGACGAATTTGCTCTTTAGAACCCCTTGCTCCAGAATCAAACATCATGTAAATTGAGTTGAATCCTTGCATGTCATTCTTTAATTGATCCATTAAGATATGAGTCAACCTAGAGTTGGTGTGCGTCCAAATATCAATAATTTGGTTGTAACGCTCATTATTTGTAATAAGTCCCATGTTGTAGTTCTCCATTACATCTGTTACTTCATCTTGAGCTTTGTTTACCAGAATATCTTTTTCAACTGGAATAATAATATCATCAAGGTTGAATGACAAACCACCTTTGAAGGCATTTGTGTATCCCATTTCCTTAATATCATCCAAAAATTCTGCAGTTTTAGAAACTCCACAAATCTTAAGGACTCTTCCAATAATGTCTCTCAAAGATTTCTTAGTTAGGACATCATTTATATATCCTACTTCTTTAGGAACTAGATCATTAAACAATACTCTACCACAAGTTGTTTCTATCAATTTAGTAACCGCTTGACCTTTTTCCATGTCGTGCGTTCTTACTTTGATTGTTGCATGCAAGTCCAATTTCTTTTCGTTGTATGCTATCACTACTTCTTCTGGAGAGTAGAAAATTTTATCTTCTCCTTTCACTATTTCCTCGTCAGTAGTTCTTTTTTGCTTGGTAATGTAATACAATCCCAATACCATATCCTGCGAAGGAACCGTAATTGGTGCTCCATTGGCAGGGTTCAAGATATTGTGAGAAGCAAGCATTAATAGCTGTGCTTCAAGTATTGCCGCATTAGAAAGAGGTAAGTGAACCGCCATTTGATCTCCATCAAAATCGGCATTAAATGCTGTACATACCAAAGGGTGTAGTCTAATCGCTTTTCCTTCTATCAATTTAGGCTGGAAAGCTTGAATACCTAATCTGTGAAGAGTTGGGGCCCTGTTTAAAAGAACTGGGTGATTCTTCAATACGTTTTCCAAAATATCCCATACAACAGGGTCTTTAGAGTCTACTATTTTCTTGGCAGATTTCACAGTCTTAACAATTCCCCTTTCAATCATTTTTCTGATTACGAAAGGCTTGTATAGCTCAGCTGCCATGTCTTTTGGTATACCACATTCGTGCAACTTCAAGTTTGGACCTACAACGATTACAGAACGTGCAGAATAATCTACCCTTTTTCCAAGTAGGTTCTGTCTGAAACGTCCAGATTTTCCTTTCAATGAATCCGAAAGTGATTTCAAAGGTCTGTTACCATCCGCTTTTACTGCACTTGATTTTCTTGAATTATCAAATAAAGAATCTACAGATTCCTGCAACATTCTCTTTTCATTTCTCAAAATTACTTCTGGAGCTTTAATCTCAATCAATCGTTTTAAACGATTGTTTCTAATAATAACTCTTCTGTACAAATCATTCAAATCCGATGTGGCAAATCTTCCTCCGTCCAATGGTACCAATGGTCTCAATTCAGGCGGAATAACTGGAACAACCTTAACAATCATCCACTCAGGTCTGTTTTCAACAGCCTGGTTTACAGAGTTTCTCATTCCTTCAACAACTTGCAATCTTTTCAGCGCCTCCGCTTTTCTTTGTTGCGAAGTTTCTGTATTAGCTTGATGTCTTAGGTTATAAGACAATTCATCTAAATCCAATCCTTTTAACAAATCGTAAAGAGCTTCTGCTCCCATTTTAGCGATAAATTTATTTGGGTCAGAATCATCAAGATATAGGCTTTCTTTCGGTTGCTTTTCTAGAATATCTAAATATTCTTCTTCCGTAAGGAAATCCATAAATTGAACAGGTTCACCTTCTGCATTTATTGTTCCTGCAGCTTGAATTACAACGTATCTTTCATAGTAGATAATTTGATTCAGCTTTTTTGTAGGTAATCCCAAAAGGTAACCAATTTTGTTTGGCAACGATTTGAAATACCATATGTGAGCTACTGGCACTACCAATTGGATGTGTCCAGTTCTTGTTCTTCTCACCTTTTTCTCAGTTACTTCTACTCCACATCTATCACATACAATTCCTTTGTACCTGATTCTCTTATATTTTCCACAGTAACATTCGTAATCTTTTACTGGGCCAAAAATTCTTTCACAGAACAAACCATCTCTTTCTGGTTTGTATGTTCTGTAATTGATTGTTTCTGGCTTCAGTACTTCACCATGCGAACTCTCCAAAATAGTTTCTGGAGAAGATAGACTAATGGTTATTTTGTTGAACTTTTGAGGTTCTTGTTGGTTATTTTTCCTGTATGACATAGGTTACAGTTATTTTAAAATGTGTAATAAAAATTAATCTAAAGTAAGGGTCAATCCTAATCCTTTCAACTC
>ENA-OUOG01001524-OUOG01001524.1-marine-metagenome-genome-assembly--contig:-NODE-1524-length-26558-cov-3.510253_pt1 | contig 26558 bp, 23 predicted proteins | sample MGYA00248635_ERZ508505 | MGnify/ENA primary metagenome ERZ508505 (study PRJEB26176, sample SAMN06267871) | marine metagenome | isolation source: Saanich Inlet, British Columbia, Canada | place: Pacific...
AAGGAAAAGGATTCACCAGCCTTTTCCTACTCAATGTAACGCTCATACAACTCGTAAGTAGCTTTATTGGTGGGCCCGCACTTGTATATCTATTACCTCGTTTGGGAATTGAACGATTATTAATTCCGTCGTATGGGTGGACCTTCATCACCGCGCTCTCCATTCCTTTTTTGCTTCACCTCTTCGGTTTACAGCCCAGCGAACATCTCTATGATCTCATCTTTATCGGCGGCCTTCATGCGGCCGGACAAATACACATGCAACTATTATTGGGAGAAGAGAAAATAAAAGAACACAACTGGATCAGCTTCGGACAAGCCTTCTTCCTCTTAGCCTCGCTCTGGTTCTTTTTCGAAATACTAGATATCAGAGACATCAGCGCGTATATAGGAGCCCTGTACATTAGTTATTTATTCACTTTGGTAGCGAGCTTTCTCAAAATCTACTCGTCTATTGGTACCACTCCGGAATCGGAGCTAAAGGGAACATGGACGATTACCATTCGGAGTTTAATTAATCACGGTGCTTGGATTCAGCTTGCGAACGTGAGTCAATTGTTAAACTACCGACTGTCGTACTACTTAATTGAAAAGCTCATCCCTGTCAATAGCATGGATAGCCTGGGGTACTACTCTACCGCGATCAACTTGGCGGAAGCTTGCTGGGTGGTAAGCAAAGCGATGGCTATGGTTCAGTATTCCAAGTTGAGTAATACCTCGAATCCTATAGAAATTCGCCGTATCTCGGTTCAAATGTGGAAGCTGAGTTTCTACAGTGGACTTTTCTTAATTGCTCCTCTCCTACTGATTCCGCCCTCTTTTTGGGATTTCTTATTTGGCGTTGGGCAAGGGTTTGGACAAATTCGAGTGCTTTTATTGATTTTAGCGCCGGGAATTCTTTTCATGTCTTTGAGCAATAGCATGAGCGCCCATTTTGCCGGACAAGCCCTATATAAAGTGAACGCCCGTGTATCGGCGGTTGGACTCCTAAGTACGCTGGTTTTAAGTCCATTGCTCATTCATCATTTCGGGCTAATTGGAGCCGCTTGGGCAACCTCTATATCCTTTGTTTTAGCTTCGGTGTATCAAACGTATCTTTTTATTGAAAAAGGGCGTATTCCACTTAGCGACTTACTGCCCTCTCGGGCCGACGGCTTGCTATTTACCAACGCTTTAAAGGCGTTTCTTGGTAAAAAATAACTTTTTAACAGTCGCCTACGAAAAAGTTTGAGACAATTTAATTGTTGATAGATGAACAATCTGTTATATTTGATTTTCGATTATTAACCCAAACTTTAAGTGGATTATGAAAAAATCATTACTCTTTGCTTTTGTAGCGGCCGGTTCAATGGCCTTTGCGCAAAGTAATTCTTCTTTATTAACCCCAGTCTTGCACGAAGATACTAAGGCTTCTGTGGCGGCTACCTATGCAGACGGACCTATGGAATACACTCCGTATGTTCATCAAAATGGAACACGCTCTGTAGTTGGACGTAATTTTATTGGAACTTCGTACAACCTATACACGCTTTTAACAGCGGAACAAAGTTGTATTGATGCAAATCAAGAATTAGGTGTTGTAGGTTTTACACACCGTCAAGATACTTCCTTTGCAGGTGGTAGCGGTGTTGTGCAGTTTTCAATGACTGCCGATGGTGGTACTACTTGGGATCCATTACGTTATGACCCTTATGCAGGACTTGGACGTTACCCAGCAGGTGTATTATACAACCCAGCAGGAAACACGAATCCAGATAATGCGTTTGCCTTAATGACTGCAGGTATTCCTACCTCTGGTGGTGGAGCGCAGCCAGTTTGGGGTGTGACATCGTTCATCACTTCAAAATTAGACAGTACTGGAATCTACGTAAGTAATTCATTTATGTCTGACTACGATACAGTGAACTGGCAAATCGTTCGTGACTTTATGGAAGTTAGCTCTGATGGTGTTGTTCACACTCATGCTTCAGCTGCAACAAATGCTGGTAACTTGTTTAATGGAGGTTACATCTGGGCTGGTGAGTACGATTCTGACTCATTGGGTTGGATCTACACGCCAACAGAAGCTTTGAGCGTTGCCGCAAACAACTTTGACCCAAATCACTCTGGTTTTTCAGGAACAGCTTGGAGTCAAGATGGTACGCACGGATACTACCTAATCAACTCATTTGATTCTGTAGCAAACCCTAACAGTCACCGTCAGTTACAAGTATTCGCTACTACAAACAGCGGAGCTACTTGGACTCTATGGCCAGCATTTGACTTCTCTACTCTTACGAGATTGTCAGGTTCATTATTGCCTCCATCTGCCGGTGGTGGTGCTGCGCGTCCTTACTTTACTTCTGAGTCAGGTTACGACTTAACAGTGGATAAGAACAACAACTTACACGTTGTTACTTCTTTCCGAAGTGCTTTCAGCTATGACCCAGATTCATTAGGTTTTGTTTACGGACCAGAAATCATTGCTGACTTCTTCACAACAGGAGCTGGAACTTGGGATGCAACCGTTATCGGGCAATGTCAAACTTTAGTTCAGGATGCGACTTCAACAATCCCTACTTTCGGAAACGATCACCGTTTACAAACAGGTCGTTCTGCAGACGGATCTATTGTTTACGCTATGTGGATGGATACTGATACTGTGAAATTCCCTGGAACTGTTGAAAACGAATTCCCAGACATCTATGCTTGGGCAATGAACGTTGACGACCAGTTGAATACAAGTGCAGTAAACTTTACTGATGGAACTGCTTTCGATGGTGCGAACACTTGGATGTACGTTTCTGGAAATGGATTAGACAACGTAGGTGGTGGTATCGTAATGCCGGCATCAGTTTCTGTGCAAGGAGCTTCGGATTTAGATCCACCTGCACACTATCATGTTTCTGATTTGGTATTCGATAGCGATGCATTCTCGTATAACCTTGATGGTCAAAACACCATTGGTTTATTAGAAGAGAACGTTAACGAAATTCGCATGTTCCCTAACCCAGCGACAGACATGGTAAACATTTCTATCGAATTGAACGACGCAAGCAACACAAGTTTAAGCGTAATTAACATGGTAGGTCAAGTAGTTATTGCTAATGACTACGGAATGTTAAACGGATCAAACCGTTTGGAAATGAACGTTAGCAGCTTGCCTGCTGGAATGTACATCGTTGAAATCAACGCTGGAGCTTCTTCTCAAACTGAGCGTTTGATTGTAAAGTAATTTGCTGAGGTCATTGACCTAAACTAAAAAAGCCTCCCGAATAATCGGGAGGCTTTTTTTATGCTTACTTGTGCGGGTTGTAATTAGGCTAAATCACTGAGGTAGTTAACCGAGAGCATTTTCTCGCTTGTAAAGCCTTCACCATAGGGCGCTCCCATTAATCGTCCCATATCCATGGCACGGTATCGAACGCTTTCTAAAAAGTTCCTAGAAGAAATAATCGTTTCTGGCTCATCGCTATTAGGATCATAGAATTGAGATGAGTACGCTTCAACCGCCTTCATTTTTTGGTTCATCACCTCTTCATCGAAACCGATGATAAGATCCGGGTCTATTGGCATGAATTGAATATAGTGCAATACTCTATCTGGCCGATAGGCCGATTGTACGGCGCCCTCAAGTTCGGTAACTACCTTGGGCAATCCGCTCAAGAAAACGGCATTCCTGACAACATCGGCCCCTTTTCCGTGATCCGGATGACGATCCGTTACTGCATTAGCCAGAACGTATTTAGGGCGATACTTACGTATCATACGAACAATGGCCAATTGGTGCTTTTCATCGTTAACGAAGAAACCGTCGCGAAAGCCCAAATTGTCGAGCGTGGAAACACCCATTACCTCCGATGCTTTTTTCGCCTCGATATCACGTAAATCAGCATTCCCACGTGTGCCTAATTCTCCGCGCGTCAAATGAACAACGCCTACCTTCTTCCCTTCTTTTATGTGTTTTATGAGCGTGCCAGAAGCGCCGAGCTCAATATCATCGGGATGGGCACCAAAGGCCAGTATATCTAATTGCATAAAATCTTTTTGGTAAAAATAGGTAAACCCAGATTGGCGGAGTATTTACTCCTCGATCCAATCGGTAATGGTTTTATCCATCGGCGAAACGGACGGAGCAAAAGAGGTCACCAAATTCCCTTCCGCATCAATGCAGTATTTCTGGAAATTCCATTTCACTTTCGAATCTGCCACGCCGTTCATTTCCTTAGACGTTAACCAGGTGTAAATAGGCGCTTGGTCATCTCCTTTAACGGATATTTTTGACATTACCGGAAAGGTAACTCCGTACTCCTCCGTACAAAATGCCTTAATCTCTGAATTCGAACCCGGCTCCTGCTTCATGAAATTATTGGCGGGAAACGCCACTACTACAAAGTCCTTTTCGCTGTACTTATCGTACAATTTTTGGAGCTCCTCATACTGTGGTGTATATCCACACTTAGAAGCTACGTTCACTAAAAGGATTTTCTTGCCCTTAAACGTTTCCATAGACACTTCCTCACCATCGATATTTTGAACGGTATAGTTGTAAATGGATTCCTGAGCCGAAAGACTCATTGAAAAAGAAGCAATTAAAAAGGTGAAAAGTAAGCGCATCATAGTATTATAAATTTTGAATAGTAACGAATTCAAGCAAGGAACGCCAAACTGCTTAATAAGTTCAGTTGAATCGTATCTTTGGGGCTATGTTCACAAGAATACGTGTTTTGTTGGCTCATGAGATCAAAAGTGAATGGAAACAGCGCTATGCCGTTTTCGGCCTCCTTCTCTTCGTTTTAAGCACGGTATACGTTTCGTACTTGGCCTTTCAGGGAAGTCTTGAACCGCGCACGTGGAACGCTCTCTTGTGGATTATTCTTTTGTTGGCAAGCGTAAATGCGGCCACGGGTAGTTTTCATAAAGAAACTCATGGCCGGTATTGGCTCTTTTATCAAATTACCGATCCGAGGTCGATCATATTGAGCAAAACAATTTACAACATGCTACTTATGTGGCTATTGGCCCTCTTGGCCTGGTTTTGTTTCATTCTATTCTTAGGAAATCCGGTCGTCAATTCGCCTTTATATCTTGCGGCGCTCTTATTGGGTAGCAGCGGTTTTGCCGGAACACTGAGCGTGATGTCCTCTATTTCTGCTCGCACACAGCAGAATACGGCCTTATTGGCCATTTTAAGCATCCCTATCATCTTGCCTTTGTTTCTGGTATCTCTTACCCTCAGCAATGCGGCGTTACTCGGGTTATCTTATGAGTTATGGTGGAGATCATTGTTGGTAATAGTGCTTTTAAACGCGGTTACTCTATTACTGTCCTACTTGTTATTTCCCTACCTTTGGCGCGATTAAAACTCGGATTTTGAATGAAGTGGAATTGGTGGAAAATATCGAGCATAATCTTAATAGTATACGTACTCGTTGCGGGCTTTTTAGGTGAGGTACCTCGACTCCCTATTTTAAATGAAACCATTCGCAATCTGTACTTTCACGTGACCATGTGGTTCAGCATGATCATTCTGTACGGTTTTTCACTTTTCTATTCCATTAAGTATTTAAGATCGAACGACTTAAATGACGATGACTGGGCCGTTGAGATGGCTACATCGGGCTTAGTTCTTGGGTTACTGGGCATATTAACCGGTTCACTTTGGGCCCGGTTTACTTGGGGAGCTTGGTGGGTGAACGATCCAAAACTGAATGGAGCAGCGATTGCCATGTTGATCTACTTCGCGTATTTCATTCTTCGTCAGAGTTTCGACGATGATCGCAAAAGAGCCCGTTTATCGGCGGTCTACAATATTTTCGCTTTTATTTTTATGATTGTATTTATAGGCATTCTACCTCGACTGACCGATAGCTTACATCCCGGAAATGGCGGGAATCCTGCTTTTAGTCAGTACGATTTGAACAGCGATATGCGCCTAGTTTTTTATCCAGCCGTTATAGGCTGGGCTATGCTGAGTTATTGGATAGTAACCCTTCGACTTCGATTGAGAAGAATGGAACGAGAAAACGCTTGGAACGAATGGAACGATTAAGAAATATTCTTGCCTTATTATTCTTAAGCGCCTTCGGCGCGATGGGTCAAAACCCAAATTCTGTCGAAATGGCCGACACATTCCGCGAAAGTGGAAAAATTTACGTGGTTGTGGCCGTCGTAGTAATCATTTTTGCCGGACTCTTTGTTTACTTAATTAGTTTGGATAAAAAAGTGAGTCGCCTCGAAAAGAAATTGAAGAAATGAAGAAAACGCATATAGCCGTAATAGTACTCATAGCGCTCGGAATCGCTGCTATTCTCAGCACATTTACCGATGCGAGCACCTACGTATCGTTTCCACTCGCTGAGAAAAATGCAGGGAAACAATTCACGGTAATCGGATACCTCGATAAAGAAGCCGATATGAATTACATGCCAGAACGAAATCAGTTTTCGTTTACGGCACTAGACAAAGAAGGAAATGAACGCAAAGTGATTTATTTTCAACCAAAACCTCAGGACTTTGAACGTTCTGAGGAAATCACCATGAAAGGATTCGCTACCGATACGGCTTTTGTAGCGGAACAAATTCTTATGAAATGTCCTTCTAAGTACAACGAATCCACCGAAGTGGATAATACCTATAATTAAGCACCATGCAGTATTTAAATGAGCACACCTTCATTGGTGCTTTGGGACATTTTTTCGTTGTTCTCGCCTTTGTAACCGCCTTGATTGCCACACTTTCGTACTATTTCTACCACAAAAGTGACGAACTGCAATGGAGAAAAATGGCGCGGACAAGTTTCTACATTCATGCGCTAGCCGTGTTGGGAATAGTAGGATCGCTTTACGTAATGATCTTTGGGCATTATTTTGAATACCAATATGTTTGGCAGCACAGTTCTGTTGACCTGCCTCTGTACTACTTAATATCGTGCATGTGGGAAGGGCAAGAAGGAAGTTTCTTGCTTTGGATTTTCTTCCAAGTAATTCTCGGACTTCTTTTTATGCGAAAAGCGGGTAAGTGGGAGGCGACCACCATGACCCTGTATGCAAGTGTGCAAGTTTTCTTGGTAAGCATGCTCTTGGGCACCTATTTCTTCGGAACCAAAATAGGAAGCTCACCTTTTATTCTCATTCGCCAGTTACCAGAATACGTTGGATTGCCCTTTTTGCAAAACCCCGATTACTTGAGCGCTCCGCAATTTCAAAACGGTCGGGGCCTCAACCCACTCCTACAAAACTATTGGATGGTCATCCACCCTCCTACGCTCTTTCTTGGGTTCGCTTCTACCTTGCCTCCTTTCGTATTTGCCATGGCGGCACTTTGGCGCAAAAAGTATGACGAATGGCTAAAGCCAGCTTTGCCATGGACCTATTTCTCCGTAATGATACTGGGTACCGGAATCCTTATGGGGGGTGCTTGGGCTTATGAGGCCCTTAGTTTTGGTGGCTTTTGGGCATGGGATCCGGTAGAAAATGCCATCCTTGTTCCTTGGCTTACCTTGGTTGGAGCAGCGCACTTAATGCTGATTCAGAAAAACAAAGGCGGCAACTTGATGTCCACCTTCGTTCTCACATTCATTACATTCTTACTCATTCTGTATTCTACCTTCCTAACGCGTAGTGGTGTTTTAGGAGACAGCTCCGTACACGCATTCGTTGATTTAGGTTTGAATGGGCAATTACTTCTTTATTTATTCTTTTATATAATTCTCGCCTTCGGAACGCTCTTTTACCACTGGCGTTGGCTTCCGAAAGCAACCACAGATGATCGATTGTGGTCACGAGAATTTTGGATGTTTATTGGGGCGCTTACGCTCACCATTTCTAGTTTTCAAGTAACCTTTACCACTTCCATTCCGGTCATTAACAAGGTAACTGCTGGACTTTTAAATCCATTTCTAACAACCTTCGGTTGGAGCGAAGTGGCTGAATTAGCTCCTCCGATCGATGTCATTGAGCATTACAATAGTTGGCAACTTCCCTTCGCTCTGCTTATTACGTTTCTCATTGGGTTTACCCAGTTCTTGAAATACAAGAAAACGGAATTTGGAAAATTCTTAACGAATATCGGAATGAGCTTAGGGCTCGCCTTGGCACTTACCGTGCTCCTCGCCTATGCCTGGGGATTCAGTAATGCCTTGTACACAGCAATGCTCTTTACATCTTTGTTTGCCGTAGTGGCGAACACCGACTATTGGATGCGCATATTAAAAGGGAATCTCGATTATGCCGGGGCCTCTATTGCGCATATTGGCTTTGGACTTATTATGCTGGGTGCTTTAGTAGCCAATGCTCAAAAGGAAGTGATCTCCGAGAATCCGACCTATATCGCAAAAGACTTCCCGGCCAATGAAAATATTTTAATGGAACTCGGCGATACCATGCAAATGGGGTCTTATTACGTTTCGTGGAAAGGCGAACGGAAAGAAGGCTTAAATCGCATTTTTGAAATCGACTACTACAAGAGTGACGGCACGGGCGGACTCGAAAAAGAGTTCACCTTGGAACCATTCATTCAGCTGAATGAGCAAATGGGTAATGTAGCTGAACCCAGTACCAAACATTTCCTCACTCGCGATATTTACAGCCATATTACCTACGCAGAACCAGAAGAGGTGCGCGCTGAAAAAATGGCTACTGGATATGGTCGTGAAGCGGATATGGAGATGGCCATTGGCGATTCGGCCATTTACAACCGTCATTTCGTGATTCTTGACAGCTTGGCCTTAGATCCGAATCGCTCGCGTTATGAAGACGGGCAACCCATGAATTTGGCTTTAGTCGCCTTTTTAACCGTGATCAACGTGAGTGGTGAGCGGTTTAGCGCGCAACCCGCTTATTTAGTTGAAGGGAATGAAGTCACCTTAGAGGAATCCATTGTGGAAGCCTCCGGGCTCAAATTTCGATTTGACGATGTGAATCCCGACAACGGAAAAGTAAAGCTTAAAGCTTTTACTGACGTAAGCGAAGAAAAAGAATTCATTGTGATGAAGGCGGTTATTTTCCCGTATATCAACCTACTCTGGCTCGGATGCATCATCATGATCATTGGAACGGTTATGGCTATTCGGAAACGCCTACAACGAAACTAATGGATAGCGTTGTACTCATTGGCGCCGGCCGATTGGCCTTTCATTTAGGTGCCGCCCTTGATTCGGGCGGATTCAACCTTCTGGGCCTGTACAACCGAACTACCGACAGTGGGAAAGAACTATCAGAAGCTCTCGATACACAACAGTTTTTATCCTATTCCGAAATACCCCTGGATGCCGATTTGTATATCATTGCGGTAAGCGATCAGGCCGTTGAAGAAGTAGCGGAATCACTACCTGAAGTATCTGGCATAGTCTGCCATACCTCAGGTTCCGTAGATATAGACGCGCTTTCCAAACATCAAAATCGGGGTGTCTTTTATCCGCTTCAGACTTTTTCGCGCCGAAAGGCGGTTAACTTTCAAGAAATTCCATTACTCGTAGAGGGAAACACGAAGGAATCGGAAGAAGCATTATTGGGAGCAGCAGCGAGAATTAGTCACCGAGTGGAACGAGTTGATAGTTTTCAGCGACCTCATTTACATGTAGCGGCCGTGTTTGCATGTAATTTTTCGAATCATATGTACACGCTTGCTGAGCAACTGATGAAGCAGCGAGGACTGAAATTTGATCTATTACATCCTCTGATTGTAGAAACCACTGAAAAGGCCCTTCAACAGGGTCCTTCAAGCTCTCAAACAGGTCCGGCCGTTCGAAACGACGAGCAAACGATTAACAAACACTTAAGCTTGCTCGATGATCCGCAGTGGAAAGAACTTTATACCTTAGTTACTCAAAGCATTCAGAATAAGAAGAAGTGAAAAACTACAAAGAACATCTAGCCTCGATCAGCACCTTTATATTTGATGTAGACGGCGTGCTTACCGATGGCAAAGTATTTATTACCACCAGTGGCGAGCAGTACCGAAATATGAATATCAAAGACGGTTATGCGCTTCAATTAGCGGTTAAGAAGGGCTTTAATGTAGCTATTATCAGCGGTGGAAATAACGAAGGTGTTCGAGTTCGCTTAAAAGGTTTGGGACTCACCGATATCTATCTAGGGCAACGACATAAAATGGATGCCTTCGAAGATCTCTTGGCCATATATGATTTAAAAGAAGAGAACGTTCTTTACATGGGCGATGACATCCCTGATTACGAAGTGATGCAACGGGCGGGAATTGCCGTGTGCCCAAATGACGCGGCGGAAGAAATTAAAAGTATTTCCGACTACGTATCGCCGATTAAAGGTGGAAGTGGCTGCGTTCGCGATATTCTGGAACAGACGATGAAAGCCCAAAACAAATGGATGAATGGCGATGGTTTTGAGTGGTGAAAAAGTTCGGGGGTTTCTTAAGTTATTGCGAGTTAAAAACCTGCTCATCATCTGCTTTACGCAATACCTCGTTTACTACTCTCTACTTCTGCCCTACGGTATCCCTTTAGCACTCGACGCCTTTCACTTTTTCCTTCTTGTTTTATCTACTGTTCTCATTGCGGGTGGCGGCTATGTCATTAACGATTACATGGACGTGAAAACGGATGAAATCAATCACGGGAAAGTCGTCGTCGGCACCCTTATAAAAAGGCGAACTGCCATTGCTTGGCATCTTGGGCTAACCGGGGTTGGCATTGCGATTGGACTCTACCTCACGTGGTATTTAGGTCTGTGGTATTTAGCCATATTCCACCTATTTCCGGCTTGGTTTCTTTGGTTTTATAGTGCTACGCTTAAAAGACAATTTCTCGTTGGAAATTTAATGGTATCGGCCTTTATATCGGGTGTGGTGATTACCGTTGCTATGCACCAAATTTTACCCGTGCTTCAATCCGAATACATTGAATCTCAGCGAAATTTATTTCTAATTATTTGCGGCTATGCACTCTTTGCTTTTATCGCCAATTTAATTCGAGAAATAATTAAAGATTTGGAAGACGTTCCGGGCGATTCGGCACAAGGTTTTAGGACGATGGCCATCCTCTTTGGCGAAACGGGAACGAAAGTAATTTTAAGTGCCCTTATAGCAGCATTGGTTATTATGGTGGGAATCGTTTCGTATAAGCTCTTGTGGACCGAAACAGGTCCGTTGGTTTATACCTTAACGCTAGTAGTTTTGCCTGCGGTGCTCCTACTCTATCAAGTGGTTACAGCCACAGATACGCGTGACTATCACAAAGCGAGTACACTTACCAAAGTGATTATGTTGTTCGGTATTGTATCGATGTTCGCGTTTAATTATTTATCCGCGATATGAATCGCACCGAATACCCTTATAAACTCATTCTAGGGTCGGGCTCACCTCGACGAAAAGAACTACTTGCTCAATTGGGTTATGAATTCACGGTACGCACTTCCGACATGGACGAACGTCCTCCTGCGGATCTGAAAGGATCCGAAATTGCCGAGTTTTTAGCAGCGGAGAAATCGGACCACATAACCGTTTCAGAGCATGAGCTCTTAATTACCGCGGATACCGTAGTATGGAATCGAGGCCTTAGCCTGGCCAAGCCAAGTGATCGAAACGAAGCCATTGCAATGCTAAAAGCCTTAAGTGGCGGGGCACACGAAGTCATTACTGGGGTTTGTTTGCGATCCGAAATTCAAAAAGTCACCTTTTCAGAAACGACCATCGTTCATTTTAAAGAGCTTTCTGATTCTGACATTGCATTCTATGTAGACCATTACAAGCCTTTTGATAAGGCCGGCGGTTATGGAATTCAGGAGTGGATCGGAATGATCGGTATTCACAAAATCGAAGGAAGCTATTTCAACGTGGTTGGATTGCCCGTAGATCGACTCGACTCGGAGCTGCAAAAATGGGCGAATCAACAGGCTTGATCACGTCTTACAGAATTCCCACTTCTTTCATACACTCCACCATTTTGTCGAAGGAACGTGAAATATCGTTGTCGAGTCCGACCGAAATACGCACTAAGCCATCTGATAAGCCCATTTGATCCCTTTCTTCTTCGGTTATTTCCGAAGACGTAGATCCGCCCGGGTTACTGAATAAGGTTTTGAAGAATCCCAAGCTCACAGCTAGGTAGCCAATATTGGCATTCTGCATATGCTCCATGAGCTCGTAGGATTTTTTAGATGTCCCCGCATCGAGCATGAGCATGCCTCCGAATCCGAACTCCTCGTTGTAAAGCGACTTCATGAGTTCGTGTTGCGGGTGGCTTGGAAGCCCTGGATAGAATACCTTGAGTCCCAAGCTTTCAAATCGTTCCGCTAGGAACGCGGCATTCTTACTGTGTTGCTTCATGCGAATATGAAGACTGTGAAGGTTTTTTAGGATACTGGCCGATCGCAGGCCATCGAGTACCGGTCCCAATAACATGCTGGCACCAGAATTAACATCCATCAAATTGTTCACCAACTGCTTTGAACCACAGGCCACTCCACCAATAGCATCACTGGTACCATTGATAAATTTTGTGAGCGAGTGAATTACAATATCGACACCGTGATCCATGGGCGATAAAACCATGGGCGAAAAGGTATTGTCCACCACAAACTGAGTATTTGAATCCTTGGCGATTTTCGACAATTTAGGGAGGTCTGCGATTTCGAGCATCGGATTGCTCATTGCCTCTGTGTACAACACTTTTGTGTTGTCGTTGATGGCATTTTTAACCGCTTCTAAATCGGTCATGTCGACAAAATGAGTCTTGATGCCAAAACGGGGTAAAAAATGTTTCATCAAGGCATAAGTGCCACCGTACACCGTTCTGGCGCTCACAATTTCATCTCCTTGTCCGCACAACTGCATGAGCACGCAACTGATCGAACCCATTCCGGATCCCGAGACATGCGCCGCCTCCGTTCCTTCCAGCGCTGCCAATGCATCGGCGAGGTACTTATTGCTCGGATTCGTATGTCTGGAATATAAGTAGCAACCTTCTTTTTCGATTTCGAAAAGCTCCTCCATGGTATCGGCCTGAAGAAAGGTAAAGGTGCTCGAATCGGTAATACTGGGGTTGACTCCTCCAAACTCTCCAAAGTACTGGAGGTCGAGGATTTCGTCTGCGGGTTTATGGCTCATTTTTGTGTGTTTGTGTAGTTCACCAAAAGTCGTGATTTTTAGTCAATCCCTCTCCACACAAGTACAAAAAAACGCAAGGCGTTTAACCTTCGGTTTCAAAATGAGACTAAACTATTGCACAGGGGATTTCGTGAATCGGTTCCTAATATCATTTCGTATGTTTGGCTTCTATGGAAAAAACACCATCGCTCGGTAAAGCCCTCATTCCCATTCTATTTTTAGTAGTCCTCCTGGCCTACAACGTGATCTTCGTTTTTGGCGATTCAGCACTCGACGGAAGTAATCAGTTAATTCTGCTTTTGTCGGCAGGTGTGGCGGCCGTTGTAGGCATATCCGAAGGCATTCCTTGGAAAAAAATGCGTGATGGCATTACACACAGCATTGCCTCGACCGTTCCCAGTCTTATTTTACTCCTTTTTATTGGTGCTCTAGCGGGTACCTGGCTCGTTAGCGGTATCATTCCGGCCATGATTTACTACGGGCTCGATCTATTGAATCCGACCATATTCCTTGTAGCCAGTTGCCTTATTTGCGCCATTGTGAGTTTGGCTACTGGGAGTTCTTGGTCTACAATTGCTACAGTCGGAATCGCCCTTCTGGGCATCGGGAAAGCAATGGGCATCAGCGAAGCAATTATAGGCGGGGCCGTGATTTCCGGCGCTTATTTCGGCGATAAAATTTCGCCTATGTCCGATACCACCAATTTAGCTCCGGCCATGGCGGGTACCGACTTGTTCACGCATATTCGATATATGTTGTGGACCACAGTTCCCACGATTGTTATTACGCTGATCATCTTTTTATTCATAGGCTTTAATTACGGTTCCAACGAGGAAATGTCGGGCGCCCTTGCGATTCAAGATGAATTGGCCAGCACCTTTTACATAACTCCGTGGGTGTTTCTGGTTCCTTTGGCCGTCATTGTCATGATTGTGAAGAAAGTTCCCGCTATTCCGGCGCTCGTAGCAGGCGTTTTGCTGGGTGCCTTGTTTGCTGTTCTCTTTCAAGGCGATTTAATTACCGCCCTAACGGCCGGATCGAGCAGTGGGTTTGAAGCAACCTACACGGTACTGATGGATGCCATGACCGTTTCTTTTTCGATTCCTGCTGAAAACCCCATGTTGGCCGATCTATTAAGCTCGGGCGGAATGTCCGGAATGCTGAATACCGTATGGCTAATTCTTTGCGCCATGGCCTTTGGTGGGGTTATGGAAAGCACCGGTTTTTTAGCCGTATTGAGTCATGCCCTCATTAAAAAAGCCAAATCGACTACTGCGCTTGTCGGAACTACGGTCGCTACTTGCTTAACCTTGAACGTAACGGCGAGCGATCAATACCTAGCTATTGTAGTTCCCGGTCGCATGTACGCACCTGTTTTTAAGAAACGGGGCTTAGCACCTCAGGTTTTAAGTCGTACACTCGAAGATTCGGGTACGGTTACATCGGTTCTGGTACCATGGAACACTTGTGGTGCAACGCAAGCAGCCATTTTAGGAGTGGCGACCTTATCCTACGCTCCCTTCACGTTTTTCTGTATTCTGAGTCCCATCATGACCATAGCCTTCGCGGCTTTTAATATTAAGATTTCGCGAATCGACCCGGAGACCCTACCCGAAGCGGCATAAGCTTCGTATATTAGAGTATGAAATACTCGTTATCTGCGCTATTCCTTTTTGTCTGTACTCTTTCCATTGCACAAGGATCGTTGCTGCTCGTAGGCGGTGGATCCGAAGACTACAACAGCTGGAGCGATGCCCCTTATTCCTGGGCCGTCCAAGAAGCCGATAGCGGTCGCGTCGCTATCATCGCCTTCGGTACCGCCACCCAATGGCTACCCGACTATTTTGAGAGTTTAGGCGCTAGCGAGGCAAATAATTTCAATTTATCGGACTCCGCTTCAATAAATCAACCCCATTTACTCGATACTTTACTGGGATACGACCTGATCTTTTTCAAAGGCGGGGATCAATGGGACTACATGAGTAATTACCCTGGAACCGCTGTTCAGTGGGCCGTAGACAGTATTTACTCACAAGGTGGTGTGATTGCCGGAACGAGTGCGGGAATGGCCATTTTGAGCGATTGGGTGTTTACTGCAGAGAACGGAACACTGTATCCTGATGAAGCACTGCTCGACACTGCCGAAGTAAAAATGACCCTTGATCAGGGAATGTGGTCTTTTTATTCCGACTATCTGTTCGACACCCATTTTATAGAACGAGGTCGCATTGGTCGCTTAATCGGATTTTCTGGGAAGTTGAATTCATTGCAGCAAAACACCTGGTGTATGGGCTTGGACGACCGAACCGCCATAGGCATAGACCCCAGCGGTACGGGTGAACTATTTGGTGCCGGGACGGCTACTTTTTTACCCCCGCAGCACGTAAAGAAAGAACCATGGAGCAATCCAGATGGCTATTGGACCTCAAACCTACCCCTAACGGTTTTAAAAAAGGGGCAGCAATGGGATTTTAACAACCATACCTTGGTTCAGGGAAACACGCAGTGGTTGAATCCACGTTGGGGGGAATCGTATATGGGGCACACCTTTTTAATTGGCGATCACTCTTGGCAAGCATCTAAAACAGCGCTTGTAGAGGTGCAGCAGTTTTACTGGGGAATGCCCTTTATGGTGATCTCTTCCGACACAGCGCGTGCGCAACTGTTTAAAGATTCGCTTATAGCCAATGGATCACAAGCTGAAATACTTCTCATTAATGCCGCGAATGGAGATTTGCCGATTCATACTCAAGACCAATATATTGACCTTTGGATTGGAGTGGAACACGACGCCTTGATGGACTTCTTTGCGGGTACCGATGGTGGTCCCGAACTTCAATCGCGCTATACCCTTACCGGTATGTGGGAATGGATGCCTGCCTGTGCTTTCTTGGGGTCGGATGTCCGTTGGTTTGGATCCACTTTTGTGGATGAACTAACCACCGATCCGTACAACGCCTACTACGGCGATTTAGAATTAAAGGAAGGATTGTCACTGCTACCTAATTCTGTGTTTATTCCGAACACGTGGGATCCCACAGACGACGATTACTATGAAAATACGGTGAGTGCCCTGCCCTATGCCATGGTACACGATTCACTCACTCACGGATTTTGGTTGAATCAAGGCTCGTTCGTGGAGTATCTCGCCGACTTCGTGGTGCGCGATTCTCTTCCTGCCGGAGGAGCACACGGATTAATATGGAATTACCCTGGGTCAGAATTCCCTTTTCTTCATCTGCACAATCCCGGATCCAATACGGATCTATTGACCGAAACCCACGGAAACGGGTATGTGCGCCAAAATGGTAGCTATGATCAGTTTCTATTGACTTTCGGCATTGAAACAATTGTCGCCTTTGGAGACGGTTCCCTTTCTGAACGAAACGCCCTGGGCTTCACGCTCTATCCCAATCCGGCCAACACGTATATCAAATCGTCCGTTTCAGAGTTGGGAAGGTACACGATAAGAAATATAGCGGGCCAAGTTATTCAGCAAGGGGCAATAGAGGGTACTTCTGAAGTTTCTGTTAGCGGCCTCCCGGCCGGATATTACCTGCTGCAAATTGAATCGAACAGTGGAAAAGTAGGCGTTCAACCTTTTATTAAGCAGTAAGCATTTCTTACCTTTGATAGCGAACCTAAACCATTATCATGGCACAACTCGTTATTGTTCGTCACGGACAATCCCAATGGAATTTAGAAAATCGTTTTACCGGCTGGGTCGATGTCGATTTGGCCCCCAAAGGAATTGAAGAAGCACATGCTGCCGGAAAGAAATTGAAACCGTTTTCTTTCGACCTTGCCTACACATCAGGACTCCAAAGAGCGCAAAAAACCTTGGGTATCATTCTCGAAGAAATGGGTGTTTCAATGGACGTGACTCGTAACGAGGCATTGAATGAGCGCATGTACGGCGACCTTCAGGGAATGAATAAAGACGAAGCGCGCAAGCAATTCGGCGAGGAGCAGGTGCATATTTGGCGCCGCAGCTTTGATGTCCCGCCGCCAGGCGGAGAAAGCCTTGAACTGACCGCGAAACGCGTACTCCCCTATTTTGAAGCGGAAATTGTACCGCATATTAAAGCGGGTAAGAATATTATTATTGCCGCCCATGGTAATTCACTTCGCGCCTTGGTGATGTTCCTTGAAAACATGACGCCCGAACAAATTCTAAAAACGGAAATCCCAACGGGAGCACCGCGATTGTACGAGCTAGACGCCGATTTAAAAGTCTTAAAAGCCGAATATCTATAATGGTTATTGCAGTAGACTTCGACGGAACCATTGTGCAAGATCGGTACCCCGAAATCGGAAAGCCGATGCTTTTTGCCTTTGAAACCTTGAAAGAGCTTCAGAAAAGACGCCATCGATTGGTTTTGTGGACGTAACGATCGGGCCGCCGCCTAGATGAAGCCGTGGAGTTCTGTAAAAAGAACGGCATTGAGTTTTATGCTGTTAACTGCTCGTACCCCGATGAACCATGGGATCCGCGTCAGAGCCGAAAAATCAACGCCGACTTATTCATCGACGACCGCAATGTAGGTGGATTCCTCGGCTGGGGTGAAGTGCTTCAAATGATCGCGCCGGACGCCGGTAATCCCGAATTCAAAAAAGCCGTTAAAGGCAAGAAAGGGTTTTTGGGACGATTTTTTAAGTAAGAATTTTTAATTCTTAATTTCTAATTCATAGTTGTAACGAGTCGATTATTTAAAGTTCTACTATGAATCTTCTCAAAGCATTAAAGATGCTTCTTTTACGGGCTGAATAGAACCATTCTGTTTTGTACCATGACGGAGTGAAAAAGAATATCGTTTCGGAGAAGTCTCTCGCATTTGCGCTGAAAGCTCTTACCTTTTATAAATTACATCACTCCACATCCCCTCTGTTTTTGACGAAGCAATTCATCCGAAGTGCTACTAGTATCGGAGCGAATATTCGCGAAGCAAGCGCGGCAGAAAGCTCCAAGGACTTTATTCACAAAATGAGTATTGCCAGCAAAGAAGCTCGTGAAACACTCTATTGGCTCGATTTATACATTCAATCGGGATATTTCAACGCTGGTTCGAGCAATGCACCGGAGCTTTACGCTGATTGTGAAGAATTGTGCAAAATTTTGACCGCTATTGTCAAAACATCCAAGCAAAGACTGTAGGTTTTGAATTCTTAATTTTTTTTATGAATTCAAAAATCCCAATTCAGAATTAAAAATTAAGAATTAAGAATTAAAAATTACGAACTCTCCACCAACCTAAACCCTTCTCCGTGTACGTTGATGATTTCTAACTTGGGATCCTCTTTTAAGTACTTGCGGAGCTTGGCGATGTATACATCCATCGATCGGGATGTGAAATAGTTGTCGTCGTGCCAAATGGTTTTTAGGGCCTCGGAGCGAGACAGTACTTCGTTCTTGCGCTGAACCAGCATCTCGAGTAGTCGATTTTCCTTCGGAGACAACTTGATGGTTCCTTTATCACTCTTTAGTTCGCGCAATTTTGAATGAAATTGGAAACTGCTCAAGACATACTCCGTTTTCAACGGTTCAGGTCGGGTATTCCGACGATTCAATATGGCCTGTATTTTCAACAGCAGCACTTCCGAATCAAAGGGTTTGGTGAGGTAGTCATCGGCACCCAGTTTGAAGCCCTTGACCATATCTTCTTTCATGTTCTTGGCCGTTAAAAAGATAAACGGCACATGGGCGCTGTTGTGCTCTTGAATCTCGCGCGCCAAAGAAAATCCATCTTTGCGCGGCATCATTACATCAAAGATGCACAGATCGAAGGCTTCGCTTTTGAACTTCGCGAAGCCCACATTTCCGTCTTCGGCATGCACTACTTCATAATCGTTCAAACGCAAATAATCACTCAATACGGATCCGAAATTCGGATCATCTTCAACTAAAAGAATGCGGGTGTTACTCATTTTCAAGGGGTAATTCTACTATAAACGCACTTCCTTTTCCCAACTCACTATTCACCGAAATCTTTCCGCCATGGGCTTCAATAATCTCGCGTGCATAGGCCAGCCCTAGACCATGCCCTTTCACGTCGTGAATATTTCCGGTAGTTACTCGATAAAACTTATCAAAGACCTGTTTTTGCTGCTCTTTGGTCATTCCGAGTCCCTGGTCCGATACTTCAATGACTACACTTTTTCCGGTGTTTTGTGTTCGCAAAGTTACCATGGGTGCATCTTCTGAATACTTAATCGCATTGTCGAGTAGGTTAATCCATACATGAGCCATAAGCTCTTCATCGATCGATACACGACTATTACTCGCTTGCCATTCGTGGTTCACCTGCCCCTCACGGGCCGAAAATTGCAGTGCCATTTGATCTGAGGCCATGGTAAGCACCTCGTGAATATCAACGCTTTCCGTATTCAATTGCAACTCTTCGCGTTCCATTTGCGAAATCTGAAGTACGCTTTCCACTTGGTTGTTCATACGCGCATTCTCTTCGCGAATGATCCGAGTAAAGTGTTTCACCTTGGCCGGATCCGACAAAATCGGGTTCGATTCAATACTGTCAATCGCCAATCCGATCGTCGCAATGGGTGTCTTAAACTCGTGCGTCATGTTGTTAATGAAGTCGTTTTTTATCACCGACAGACGCTTCTGATTCTGAATGGTCTTTATCGTTTGGGCAAATACAAACACAATAATTCCGGTGAAAAGAAGACTCAAAAGCACCACGCCCCAAAGCGATTGAATGTAGTAATTCGTTTTGTCTGGAAACACAACAAGCAAGTCACTTCTCGGACTAAACAAGTCATTGGTAAACAGACCTGTACGATATACGTCCTGATCTTTTACTTCAAACGTAATAGAATGCAAGTCAGACGGAAAACCCGATTCCAAAACGGCGTATTGAAAAGGCAAATTGAGTCCATTCGTGGCGAGTTGCTCTTTCAGTCGGTTTTCAAAATCTTCGGGTTCGTAATGACTCGAAAGGGTGGCCGGACCCGAAGTTACTTCGAAGAAGAATTCCTGCATAACCTGGTCCACTTGGGCGTAGGACAGTTCGATGTCTTCCGCGGTAAGAGTCATTTGATCGGTAGGTTCGCTTCCAACGGAAATGACCACCCGCTCCTCTTCCCCGGTTTCGCGGTTCTGATACACCATGGTCGAGGTTTTGGTGCCTTCGGCACGAAGAACGGTGTCGATCTTTAAAATGATTCGCTGATTGGTGTCCGTAACTTCGTGTTGAATAATGGTGCTCGAGTCGGCGGTCCATGATGTGCGCTGACCTCTAACCACCGTTGGACGCATTGCTCGGGCTACACGGAGCGCTTGTTGTTCTTTTTCTAATTCGAAACTGAATTCGCGCAAGATGCTACTGACCCTATTTTGAAATTGGGCATCTTTTACCTGGACCGCATTTTGCACCCAGTAAATCTGCACACCAATGATCCCCGCTAGCGCGATACTCATTAAAATGACGGTCCCTATAATTTTGTTTCGAATCATTATCTTCACTTATACAACTACAAAAGTAGGTTTGGATTCCCCTTAAAACCAGTCTTTTGGCAAAACTTTAACAGACTTTGTGATCCCTTTAACGTACTTTCATTCCCATTAGATTTACGTTTGCCTTGAACATAATTATACTCCTATGAAAAATCTATTCTCCTTAAAGACTGCCGGAATCGCTGCTTTAGCACTGGTACTCTCAATCCCTGTTTCTGCTCAGGAAACAGAAACCAAGCGCGAGCTGCGACTCAATTTAGTTAAAGAAGTCGACGGCGAAAAAATGACCCTCGACACGGTTTTTGTGCTCGAACCGGGCCAAAGTATGAAAGATATCGAGCTCCCAGCCCCATGGAGCGATATTGCCCACGGTCATCCTGGAACCGAAAACGTATTCGAGATTGAAGTGGATGATGAAGGTGACGACAAAAAAGTAATCATCGTAACCGGCCACCCGCACGGTGAAGATCATGAAGTTGAATTCACAGAAAAGAAAGTTTGGATCACCGAAGACGGTTCGGAAGTACAACTTCTTAAAGACGGACAAACCTTCTTTATTGAAGTCGAATCGGAAGATTCTGAAGAAGGTTCCGATATTCAAAAGCACGTCGTTATTATCGGCGATGGCTCGGTGGAAGTCAAGAGCGCCGACAATATTGAGTTTGAAAGCAAAGGAAATACGCTGATCGAAGTGAAAGAAGGATCTACGGACGTATTCGTGGTTCGCGTTTCTACCGAAAAAATGACTGCGGAAGAACTGGACGACCTGCGCAAATCCATTGAAGGGTATGAAGTTGAAGAAGATGGCCTGGATCTAGAATCGCTCAATGTTTATCCGAACCCGAGCAACGGAGCCTTTTCCGTTTCGTTAGGCACGGGAAAAGAATCGAGCCTGAACTTGTATGTATTCAATCAGGCCGGACAGCGCGTATTCACCAAAAAACTCAAGAAGCTATCGGGAACAGAAGTATTTGAACTTGATTTAACCGATCAGCCTGCCGGAGTATATTACGTGAATATAACCGACGGCAACACAAGCTCTACACGCAAAGTAGTTATTGAATAATACCTGAAGCAGAAACACTTAATAGGTATATTTTAAAACCTGCTCCCGTACCGGAGCGGGTTTTTTATTGGGATGCAGAATCCAATCTTTCAGCCGCTCATACAGCTCCTCATCCGAATCGTAAAAATATTCCGCGCCCTCAATATGCTCTGGAAAAGCCAAGCGATTGGGCAGTAATGGTACAACCCCGCAATACATGGCCTCTACGGCGCTAATTCCGAAAAAGTCCTGATTACTCGTCACCGGAATAATATCGCTTTTATGAAGCCAAGAGGCGTATTCTTCCATCGATTCAACCGGACCCCACTGTACAATATGATCGGCCAATTCTTCCTTGGCTTCGTCGAATATCGGCGGATACAAACGGTTGTTCTGGCCTAAAACGGCCAGATGAAAACGGAAGCCATCGTGCCGAAGGCGCAAACAAGCAGCGAAGAATGCCTCCGGGTTTTTATCGTACTCCCAACGGTGGTTCCAAAGCAAGAGGGGTACTTCGTTCTTGGGTTGGTCTTTGGATTTGAACCCATCGAATTGCTTTAGATTCAATTGAATGGGCACCGTGCTCGACTTTTCCCGGATGGCTTCTACTCGGTGCATTCCGCGTCGGTCCGGGTAGGCATTCAAGAATACAGGCAGCGCCTCCAAAAAGCTATTTCGGTGGTAATCGCTATTAAACCATACTTGATCGGCGGCCAGGGCGCTTACGTAATTGATCCAGCCGTAGTGTCGAGAGCGACCGTTTTTTCGATCGCGGTCCTGACTACTCCACGGGTAGGTCAATTGGTTCTCATGAAAATACAGCACGTATTCGGGATCCCCTTTCGGACGGGCAAAAGCTTTGAAGGTGGTTAAATCGAGCATATCGGATACCAGAATCCGATCGAAAGTCAATGGGGAGGCGTTCAATGCCTCGGCCATACTCAGGCCCGATTCGTGCATACGCCATTTCCAATGCCGGCCGGGTGAAGTGAACAAATGCACTTCATGTCCCGAAAAATCGTGGTAATCTTCGGACCAACGTTTGTGTGATCCGCCAAAAAAGGGTTCAATAAGCGCAATGCGCATAGGTGCTTTGTATTTAGCCTACAAAGTACACAAAGCAACGAATGAATGGAAAAGCGAGGCTAATCGCGCACCCGGTTGAGGGCAAAAGCGCGAATGAGCCAGTTCGGCAGGGGCTTATCGGCAGCTCGTTTCTTTAGATTGAGGTACCACCCTACTTTCTTTAAAATAGGCACTTTATGCGTTTCTACGAATTCAATCAAAGCGCCATCCGGATCTTCGATGTAGGTGAAATGACCGGCGGCTTCGCCCATATCAAAGCTTTCGGAGCTATCCACGGTGAAGGGATACCCTGCCGCTTCGCACTTCGCTTTCAATTCGGCCATGCCGTTAATATCAAAGCACATGTGAATAAATCCGAGGTCGCCCCACAGGCGGTCTTTGTAAATACGCTGTCCTTCGTATTCTTTCGCTTCAACTAGTTCTAATTCACCTGGGCCTAAAAGTCGGCTAAACGCGCCCTTACGGTCGGATGCCTTCAAGAGCACACGGCGGTATTTCTCGTTTCCGCCGGTCATTCCTTTCCAATCGGAATAAGTGCCTTCTTTATTCGCCGCCATTTCCGAAAATTCAAGAATTCCTTGGTACAAAGGCAATACGCGATCAATATCACTACTTCCAATGACCGCGCCAAATACACCACCCGTCAGTTTATTTTCGTCTTTAAACCATCCGTAGCCTTCTACGAGTTCGAAGATATTGCCATACGGGTCGCGAACATAAAAGTGTGGACGGCCCAATACATCTTCCCCGATTTCGGTAACGAGATCGAGGTTATCCTTTTTATACCATTCGTACGTTTTGGCGACGTCTTTACATTTGATTTTACAAATGAACAAACCGAGATCACCTAAGCGAATATCGAACCGAGCAGGTTCGGGGGTACGACTCGTATACTGCCAAATTTCAAAGCCACCGCCACTTTGCAAATTCAAAGCAAGAGCTGCATGTCGCGAACGCGGTTCTCCCCCTGTGTAGGGAAGCATGAGTGCCGCTTCGGCTGCTTCTTCGAACACCTTGATGTCCATGCCAAAATACTTGCGATACCAGCGCCATGCTTCGTGCATATTACTAACGCCAATTCCCATTTGCTGAATTCCACTAATGACCATTGCTCCTCTTTTGGTTGAGAGGCAAAATTACACGTTTATTGTTATCTTTGCCGCTTACTTCAAAATCCAAGGCATGAAGGACATCTTTGAAAAGATTTCGAACAACCGAGGACCCCTCGGTCAATATTCAGAAGACGCACACGGTTATTTTACTTTTCCTAAGCTAGAGGGCGAACTCGCGCCTCGAATGAAGTTTAATGGAAAGGAAAAACTAGTTTGGAGTTTGAACAATTACTTAGGACTGGGAAATCACCCGGAAGTAAGAAAAATAGATGCGGAAGCAGCAGCAGAATACGGTTTAGCCTACCCTATGGGAGCGCGTATTATGTCGGGTAACACCGAGATGCACGAAAAATTAGAAGCAGAGCTTTCTGATTACGTATCCAAAGAAGACACCATTCTTTTGAATTTCGGTTATCAAGGAATTATGTCGGCCATTGATGCTGTAGTCGATAGAAACGATGTAATCGTGTACGATAGCGAATCGCACGCCTGTATCATTGACGGTTTGCGCATGCACATGGGTCGTCGTTTTGTATACCCACACAACGATATCGAAAGCCTAGAAAAGCAATTGGAGCGCGCTACCAAATTAGTAGAGAACACCGATGGTGGTATTCTCGTAATTACCGAAGGAGTATTCGGAATGGCAGGCGATCAAGGACTGTTGAAAGAAACGGTAGCCTTGAAAAAGAAATTCAATTTCCGTTTGATGGTCGATGACGCTCACGGAATTGGCGTTATGGGCGAAACCGGTGCAGGAACGGGTGAAGCGCAAGGCGTTCAAGACGATATCGATATCTACTTCGGAACTTTTGCGAAGTCATTTGCCCTGATTGGTGCCTTCATTTCGGCCGACAAGCAAGTCATTGATTTCTTGCGTTACAACACGCGTTCTCAGGTATTTGCCAAGAGTTTACCCATGCCGTTGGTGGTGGGCGCTTTGAAACGTCTTGAAATGATGCGGGCCGACTCGAGTCACCGTGAAAATCTTTGGAAAGTAGCGACGGCCTTGCAGGAAGGATTAAAAGCAAACGGATTCAATATTGGTAAAACCAATTCACCTGTGACGCCGGTATTCTTAAATGGTGCCGTTACGGAAGCAACGAACCTTACCATGGACTTGAGAGAGAATTTCGACCTCTTCTGCTCCATCGTGGTATATCCAGTAGTACCAAAGGGAGTAATTATGCTTCGCTTGATTCCGACCGCAGTGCACACTATGGAAGATGTTGCGTATACCATTGAGTGCTTCAGCAAGATTAAAGACAAACTGAAACGCGGAGAGTACTTCTCTGAAAAAATCACGATGAGCCCTTCCTAAGAGTTCATAGTTTTTAGTTCATAGTTCATCAAAACCGTTCCCCTCTCCGAGGGGGACATATAGGCTTCCTCCCGCAGGCCAATCGAAACCTCCCCCAGCCCCCTCCAAAGGGGGACAAGACTGCGCTAGTTGTTTTAGCAGTACTTGAGTATAATAGCTAGCGAACCTTCAACATTCATGACGGAAAAGCGCTTTAATTGCCCGTAGTTTGGGGTAAAGGTCGATTTTAACAGTAGATTAATTCAGCCTAGAGAAGAGGATAAAGCTGTTCGACTATCGAATGAGTGCGATTCGTCCATTCCTCGTCACTATTTGATTGAGTACATAGTTTTCTACTTGAAGCTTAAAATGGTAGTTATCTTGCTTTGCAGGATCACCATTCGGCATAAAGCCATCCCAGCCTAGATTTGGGTCCGTAGATTCAAACACTTTCTTACCCCAGCGGTCGTATATATCTAACTGCATACGGTCAATTCCTGTTCCCTGAATATAGAAAACCTCATTTTTCCCATCTCCATTTGGGGTAAATGCCGTAGGGATATAGAGCCGAAAAAGATCATCAATTACAACTTCTGACATCATTGTGTCGAGGCAACCATTTGGATTGAGTGTTACTAAAATAACTGGGTAAGTACCTGCCTCGCTATATATGTGTGTCGGAGACTCAATCGAGCTAGAATCACCGTCTCCAAAACTCCAGCCATACTGAACTCCACTTAAAACATTCTGACTTACATTACTAAAGTCAACTTCTGTCAACGTTTGGCTTTGAATTATGAAATCGGAAATTGGTCGTTCAAGGACTTCCACCGCAATGGTAAATTGATTATCCGAGCACCCCAAACTTGAAGTAACGGTGAGCTGAACATTAAAAATTCCGGGTTGATTGTAAACGTGCTGCACAGTTGAACCACCACTACTAGAGGTCCCATCGCCAAAATCCCAATCCCAAGTAACGATTGGATCAAAAGCTGAATCCTGAGCGCTCAAGTCGGTAAAAGTGAAAACGGTTCCTTCACAGGCTGATTGTGGATTTACAGCGAAAAAAGAAGAGAGCTCGGGTCGGACAAGCAAAGTCTGAGTTACAGTGTCACTGCAACCGAATGCGTTTTCTCCAATTAAGGCTATCGTATACTGGCCGGCAGAATTGAACGTGTATGATGGATTATTTAGCATCGAAGTTGTATTCCCGGGATTATTGAAGTCAAAATCCCATAGGTAACCTGAGCTTTGTTGGCTCAAATTATTGAATTGATACGTCTGCGGGAGACCACATGAATCCGCTCCTATCAACGAGAACTGAAAATCAAGTTGCGGGTCAGGGTGAACGATTACATTCTGTTCAAAGAAGTTATCACAGCCCAGCGAATTAAATTTAGTTAATCGAACCGTGTAGGTTCCGGGATTCGCATAAACATGGTTTGGATTCAGCTGGGTACTCGAGTTACCATCGCCAAAATCC
>ENA-OUOG01001527-OUOG01001527.1-marine-metagenome-genome-assembly--contig:-NODE-1527-length-26531-cov-5.127731_pt1 | contig 26531 bp, 25 predicted proteins | sample MGYA00248635_ERZ508505 | MGnify/ENA primary metagenome ERZ508505 (study PRJEB26176, sample SAMN06267871) | marine metagenome | isolation source: Saanich Inlet, British Columbia, Canada | place: Pacific...
TATCCAATAAATATGGAATTGGATTTTGGAAACCTGGAGCGGGAATTATTCACCAAGTAGTTTTAGAAAATTACGCTTTCCCCGGAGGAATGATGATTGGAACCGATTCTCACACAGTAAATGCTGGTGGGCTTGGAATGCTCGCCATTGGTGTTGGAGGTGCTGATGCCGTGGACGTTATGGCAGGAATGCCTTGGGAGTTGAAATTTCCAAAACTGATTGGTGTAAAGTTAACTGGTGAACTCAACGGTTGGGCTGCAGCAAAAGACGTAATCCTCAAAGTAGCTGGAATCCTAACTGTTAAAGGAGGTACTGGAGCCATCATCGAATATTTCGGCCCTGGAGCCGAAGCACTCTCTTGTACTGGAAAAGGAACCATCTGTAATATGGGAGCTGAAGTAGGCGCCACCACTTCCACCTTTGGTTATGATGCTTCTATGGAACGCTACTTACGCTCTACCGGGCGAGACGATATTGCCGATGCTGCCAATGCCGTTAAAGAACATCTAACAGGTGACTCGGAAGTATATGCCAATCCCGAACAATACTTTGATCAGGTAATTGAAATCAATCTTTCGGAATTGATGCCGCACCTTAACGGGCCTTTTACCCCCGACCTAGCAACTCCTGTTGGTGAAATGTCTAACGCTGCCAAGACCAACGAATGGCCCCTGGAAGTAGAATGGGGACTCATCGGTTCGTGTACCAATTCTTCCTATGAAGACTTGTCTCGTGCAGCTTCCATCGCCAAGCAAGCCGTGGATAAAAAACTCACTACCAAAGCGGCTTTCGGAATCAACCCTGGATCAGAACAGGTTCGCTACACAGCCGAACGCGACGGACTTTTGCAAGTTTTTGAAGATTTGGATGCAACCATTTTCACCAATGCCTGTGGACCTTGTATTGGACAATGGGCACGTGCAGGCGCAGACAAACAAGAAAAAAACTCCATTGTTCACTCTTTTAACAGAAATTTTTCCAAACGTGCCGACGGCAACCCTAATACACATGCCTTTGTAGCTTCTCCAGAAATGGTAGCTGCTGTAGCCATCTCAGGTCGTCTGGATTTTAACCCGATAACCGACTCACTAATTAACGAAGCTGGGGAATCTGTAAAGCTAGATCCTCCCAAAGGATTAGAACTGCCTCCTAAAGGGTTTGATGTGGAGGAAAATGGTTACTTAGCTCCTCAAGAAGACGGCTCAAGCGTACAGGTAAATGTAAGTCCCGATTCGGAACGATTGCAACTCCTAACCCCCTTTAACCCTTGGGATGGTCAAAACCTCAACGGCGCCAAACTATTAATCAAAGCCCATGGAAAGTGTACCACCGACCATATTTCTATGGCTGGACCTTGGTTGCGTTTTAGAGGACATTTAGATAATATCTCTAATAACTGTTTAATAGGAGCAGTAAATGCATTTGGGAAGAAAACTAATTTTGTAAAAAATCAATTAACTGGTGAATTTGGTGGTGTTCCAGATACAGCAAGAGCATATAAAGCCGCAGGTGTAAAAACAATTGTAGTAGGAGATCATAACTACGGAGAGGGTTCTTCTCGTGAGCATGCAGCAATGGAGCCGAGACACTTAGGTGTAGCAGCAGTTATTGTAAAATCTTTTGCACGTATACACGAAACAAACCTTAAAAAACAAGGTATGTTAGGTTTAACTTTTGCAAACGAAAGCGATTACGATTTAATTCAAGAAGATGATACTTTTAACTTTACAGATTTAAATGCATTTGCACCAGAAAAGCAATTAACATTAGAAATTGTTCATGCTGATGGAAGTAAAGATGTTATTATGTTAAATCATACCTATAACCAACCTCAAATAGATTGGTATAACGAAGGATCTGCTTTAAATTTAATTAAAAAACAGAATGCATAATTTTAAATAATTTTACAATAAATTATAGAAAGTTATTACTAATAAAGAGTAATATAAATTTAAAAATCCCAATATTTATTGGGATTTTTTTGTAATACTTTTTTTAAAACGATTTTTGTAAGGTATCATATTTTACACGACTTATTTTATGTGAATTCAAATAGAAATAAGAATTTTCATATAATTAAAATATAGTATTAACAAATAATTTTAAAAATAATTTATTATGATTAAAAAAAGTTTATTAGCAATTTTAGCAATCGGATTTTTTGTCACTTCATGTAGTAATGATGATAATAATCCAGTAATATCAACCAAAGACTTTACTGTTACTATTGAAAATGTATTTCAACACAAAACATTTCAGAATAATGGTGTTTTTGATGCAATACCTCCAGGAGGATCTCAAAGCTTGCATAAGATGGTGATAATAGTATTGATAGCTTTTTAATGTCTAATAGTGGTTATTTTTCTCCATTTGCACCTGGAGCTTATAGTATTGGCGGAAACACAATTTTCACGAATGGACAGCCAGCTGTAACAGGACTTGAAGGTTTAGCAGAAGATGGGAATGCTTCAGGATATGCTAATGTTTTTAATACACCAAATGGTGCTGGATCACCAGGTCCAATTTTTCCATCAGGATCTTATTCTTTTACATTTTCTGCTAATGAAACTGATAATTTATCGTTTGCTTTAATGCTAGTGCAATCAAACGATTGGTTTGTTGGAGCAGATGCTATCAACTTGTTTTTAAATGGTTCTCCAATTTCAGGAGACATTACTAGTATGTTAGATTTATACGATGCTGGAACAGAAATTGACGAGCATGCTGGATCTGGAAATAACCAACCACCAAGACAAATGGGGTCAAATAGTGGTGTAGATGAAAACGGAAATACTGTTATTGAAACGAATGCAGGAAGTCACGTTCCTAGTGTTTCAGAAATGATAAAAGTAACTATAACTTCTAATTAGAGAAACTCTCTAAATAGTATTAAATTTAAAGCGGCTGCCTGTAAAGGCAGCTTTTTTATTTTAAAGTTTTAAAAAAGGCTTGAATGAATGCTCTGGAAAATAGCGATTTCATAATTTTTAATTCTTCTAATAATGAAGATTCTTCGTCTAAAAATCTAAACATAGTATCTATTGAGTTTTTAGCATAAAACTGCTCGAAAATCCATTCTCCTTTTTCATTATCATCATGTAAGACTTTTAGAAAAATGGTATCGTAAAATTTATATCTTTTTTTGAAGAGACCTTTCGAAGGTTTTTTATTTTGTTTTAAATTCTCTATAATTTTTAACACTTTTTTTTCAGTGTGTTTAAAAGAATATCCTGTAGATCCTTTAACCCAACCTCCAGCAGTTCCAATTTTTGTAATGTTTTTAGTAGAATAATTATTGAATGGGAAATTGGTCATTGGTATACTTCCGCTTTCTGTTTCAAGAATTTTGTAATCATCAATTTTTAAAGTTTCAGAAATATATTTTTTTATAAAACCATCGTAGGTTTCTTCTTCTACAACAGTGGTGGTAAAATATGTAAACTCAATTAGCGCTTCGGTTTCAGAGAAAGGTAGAACGTATGTAAATGTAGTTTGTTCTCCATCTTTAACTCTATAATCCATCATTGTAAACTCATTAGAATTAAAAATAGGAGTGTTTGTTCTAATAACGCAGCCTTTAAAATGTTGAATAATATTAATATAATTATTTAAACTAGAAAAATAGTCTTCTGTTATTCTACTATCAAATACATGATTAGTTGTGTAATTGTTAGAGTTTGTGTGTACTACTATTTTGTTTTGATCTTCTATTGTAAGTACCTCGTCTTCAATAAAATGAAAATTATTGTTTTCTAATAGAATACTTTTAGCATTATTGTAGAAGTCTAATGCTTGGATAGTTTTGTATTTATATGGTTTTAGTTCTAATGTTAAATGTTTTTTAGAAGAAAAAAACAAGGCTCTATCCCAAGATTTTTTTACTATAGCATCCCATTTACCAATCCCTTTCTCCCAATAACTCCAAGTTTTATCGTTAATAGATTTCGAAGATTTATCTAATAATGCAATTTGTTTGTTTGCAAAAGCACTCTCTTTTGATAATGCTAATGCCAGTTGTAAACCTGCAAGACCATTGCCAATTATAATATAATCGAAAGACTTGCTATTCACCATTAATTTTGAATATTATCGTTTAAAGTATTTAAAAGGGACAAATAACATTCCAAAACATTCGCCATCACCTTTTCCTAGGTGTTTATGGTGTATTTTGTGAGCACGTCTAACACCTTTAGCGTACCAATTATTGGCGTTTCTTAATAGTTTAAATCGTTGATGAATAAATATGTCGTGTACTATAAAATAAGCAGCTCCATAAGCCATAATACCCAATCCAATAGGTAAACAATACCAAATCGCTTCGTAGCTCCACAGGTAAAAGCAAGTCATACTTACTACTGCGTAAAATATAAAGAAGGCATCGTTACGCTCGAACCAGCTGTCATGGTCTTTATGGTGATGGTCTTTGTGTAAAGCCCATAAAAAGCCATGCATAATGTATTTGTGTGTAAACCACGCCATAAATTCCATTGCACTAAACGTGCCTAAAAAAACAAGTATCCAATATAGTATTTGCATTAAAGTAAATTTAGTTGATATTTTACGTAACTTCTAGTTAAAAGCTCTACTTTTTTATAATTAGGAACTCTTACTCTTGTATTTTTAATTTCTAGAGCAGGAGTTTTTTTTAATTTTTTAAGAAGTTGATTATAATAACGGTAAGCCATAAAAACACCAAATTTTGCTTCCAAAGGTAATAATTTAATCCCTTCTAAACCTTTTGCAAAATCGTTTTCAATGTCTTGTATAATAAATTGCTTTGCAGATTCATCTAAGTTATTTAAATCTGTATTTGGAAAATAAGTGCGTTCTAGCACATCGAAATCTGCTTTTAAATCTCTTAAGAAATTTACTTTTTGAAAAGCAGAACCTAACGACATTGCAGAATCTTTTAACGCATTATATTTTTCATCATCTCCTTTAACAAAGACCTTTAAACACATTAAACCTACAACATCTGCAGAACCATAAATATAGTCTTTATACTCTTGTTTTGTTAAATAAGTCGTTTTAGATAAGTCTAAACGCATACTTTTCATAAAAGAATCTACCATATGCTTCTCTATGTTGTACTTGTGGTATGTGTGCTGAAAAGCATTAAGTATTGGGTTTAGGCTTATTTTATCTGTAAGAGCATGCTCTAAATCAATCTCAAACCTTTCAAATAAAGTTTTCTTATCAAAATCATGAAAGGTATCTACAATTTCGTCTGCAAATCTAACAAAGCCATAAACGTTATAAATATCTTGTCGAATAGAATCTGCAAGCATTTTTGTGGCCATAGAAAAAGAAGTACTGTAAGATTGGGTTACAATCTTACTACAACTTTCTGAAACTGAATCGAATAAAGCTTTCATGACTAACTATTGTGTTTTTTTATTAATTCTGATACTAATTTTCCTGATATTAAAGCAGGAGGAACTCCAGGACCTGGAACAGTCAACTGTCCAGTAAAGTAAAGGTTTTTTACTTTTTTACTTTTTAAATTTGGTCTTAAAAAAGCAGTTTGGAGTAATGTGTTAGCCATTCCGTATGCATTTCCTTTATATGAATTATAATCTTCTATAAAATCGTTCACACAAAATGATTCTTTAAATATAATAGATTCTCTAACACTTTGAGATGTTAAATCTTCAAATCGTGTTAATATTTTTTCAAAATAAAGTTGTCTTAACTCGTCTGTATCCTCTAGTCCTGGAGCTAATGGAATTAAGAAAATACCAGCTTCTTTTCCATCTGGTGCAGAACTAACATCGGTAATGCTAGGAAAACTGGCATAAAATAAAGGATTTTCAGGCCACTTAGGAGAATCGTAAATATCTTGTGCGTGAATTTCGAAATCTACATCAAAAAATAATGTGTGATGATTTACATTTTTTAATTTTTTATCAAAACCAACATAGAATAAAAGAGAAGAAGGTGCAAATGTTTTCTTACTCCAATAGTTTTCAGAATATTGTCTATATTTTTTATCTAATAAAGTTTCACTGTGGTGATAATCAGCACCACTTAAAACGATGTCGGCATTATAAGTTTTTCCATTTGAAATTATTCCGGTAGCAGTTCCGTTTTCAACAACTATTTTATCAATTGAGCTTTCTGTCGTAATAGTAACACCAAGAGATTTAGCTAAAGTTTCCATTGCAAGTACAACTTGATACATCCCTTTTTTAGGATGAAATGTACCTATACCGAAATCTGCATAGTTCATAAAACTATAAAATGAAGGAGTGTTACTTGGCTTTGCTCCTAAAAATAAAACAGGAAACTCTAATATTTGGGCAAGGCGTTCATTTTTAAATTCTTTTCTAACATCACGTTTGATAGTACTAAAAAACTGATTTATTTTTTTTATAGTTATTGGTGTAACCAATTCTAATGGAGAAACTCCAGGTCTGTAAACTAAATCTTTTATTGCAACCTCATAATTATCTTGAGCGTTATCAATAAATTTCTTTAGCTTTTTTGAACTCCCAACTTCTTCTTTTTCAAAAGCTAGGTATATTTTTTCTAAAGTGTCTTCAATTGTTATATAGTCGTCCTTGTCAAAATAGACACTATAGGCTGGATTAAGTTTTTCTAATTCATAAAAATCTGAAGATTTTGTATTAAAGTCATCGAAGAAGCGATCGAAAACATCTGGCATCCAATACCAAGTAGGACCTATATCGAAAGTAAATCCTTCTTTTTTTAATTGTCTTGCGCGACCTCCAATAGTTTTGTTTTTTTCAAAAATATTAACTTCATACCCAGATTTTGCTAAATAGCAAGAAGCTGATAATGCGGAAAAGCCAGAGCCAATAATTGCTATTTTTTTACTCATATCGTTTCTACTATTTTTTCGTTTGTTAAATAAATATTTTCTATTAGAGATTGTATAGAGTCTTTAATCAATATTTTGTTACTAATTTTATCTGTATTAATGTCTTGTGTACGTCTTCCATATAAATATAAATTATTATCTGTATCATCTAATAATTTGTTTGAAAGTTCTGCCATATAATCATCAATGTTTTCTGGATCAGGCTTTACGGTAAAGCAAGAAATAAAGGTAATATTGTTATAAAAATCTGTTAAATATTCTAAACTATCAATAGGAACGCTTTGACCTAAATAAATTGTGTGTAAACCTTTGTTGGTTAATTCATAATTCAAAAAAAGTAGACCTAATTCATGAACTTCGTTATCAGGAAGAAACAAAACATAAGTTTTGTTGTGGTTCTTTTCAATATTGTAACTTAAGGCTTTTTCTGTATTAATTAAGATTTTTTGTTTAATTAATTCAACAATGAAATGTTCATGCGCAGGTGTTATTGTATCAGTTTGCCACAATAACCCTATATCATTTAAAAAAGGAATAATTGATGAATAAAATATTTCTTTAAAAGAATAATCAGATTTAAGATTGTTAAAAGTAGTGTCAAATAAAGGCTGATCAAAGCTAAACATTGACATTTTAAAATCATTAATAGCTTTACTACTTCTATTCTTGTTTTCAGAAATCTCTTTAACTAATTCAGGTATTTCCTCTTCCTTAAGATTTGCAATTTTTGAGATTTTATATCCATTATTATTTAAAAAACTAATGTTTAATATCTTTTGCAAACTCTTTAAACTATAATTTCTAATATTAGTATCAGATCTGTTTGGGTGAAATAAAGAATAGCGTTTTTCCCATATTCTAATAGTATGCGCCTTTATTCCTGATAGATTTTCAAGGTCTTTAATACTAAACTTTGTTTTAATGTTGTTTATCATAATGCTAAAATAATTAAACAAAATAATATAACATTAATATTAACAAAATATTTGTAAAGAAGTAATTATGTAAAGAGAAGATTAATTTTAGAAAAAACTTTTAAAATAGTGCGCACGAGAAGATTCGAACTTCCACAATCTAATCGATTACTGGCCCCTCAAGCCAGCGCGTCTACCAATTCCGCCACGTGCGCAATAAAAAAAGTTAAAAAAAAAAGCTAAGCATAGCTTAACTTTTTTTGTGACCGGGCTGGGGCTCGAACCCAGGACCCTCTCCTTAAAAGGGAGATGCTCTACCAACTGAGCTACCAGGTCATTTCTTTATTGAGGGTGCAAATATAAAAGGTTTTATTAATAATACAAGCCTATTTTTAAAAATATTTTTGTTTTTTTGTTGAATCAAATTCTATCGGTTTAATAATCAAATAATAAGGTCTAAAATGAATATAGTTTTGCTTGGGTATATGGCGTCAGGAAAATCTAAAATAGGAAAAGAATTAGCAAAAGTTTTATCTTATGAGTTTAAAGATTTAGACAGTTATATAGAAATTGCTGAGGGAAAAAGTATAAACGAAATTTTTAATAAATCTGGAGAGCTATATTTTAGGAAAAAAGAAAAGGAATATTTAAAACCTCTATTAAAAACTTCAAACAATAGTATTATATCGTTAGGAGGAGGAACACCATGTTATTTCAATACGATGGAAGAATTATTATTAAATAATGATTTAACAACTGTTTATTTAAATGTAAGTATTCCCGTTTTGGTTAACAGACTAAAACCAGAAATGTATAAAAGACCATTAATAGCTCACATTAAAACTGACGAACTTTTAAGAGAGTTTATTGGAAAACATCTATTTGAGCGTGCTCCATTTTATAATCAAGCTAATGTAAAAGTTAATGCTAATGGTGCTGTAGAAGATATTATTAAAGATATAGTGATTAATTTATTTTAAGAAAACTTCATAGTTTTTTCCTTCTAAAACAACTTCAACGTGTTCATGTAAAGAAGTTGATAAAGAGATGCCTTTAAAATCTGCCTTAACTGGATATTTTTTATGGTTTCTATTTACTAAAACTGCAGTTTTAAATTTTTTTAAAGGTACATCTAGAAAATGTTTTACTCCATAAACTAAGGTAGTGCCGGAGTTTAAAACATCATCAATTAATACAACAGACTTATTAATGTATTCTTCTTTTGTAATACTGGTTTTAATGACTTCTAATGGTTTTTTTTTATTAATTATAACCTTGCATAAAACAGAATTAATTGGCGATATTTTATTTAAAACAGTTTTTATTTTTTTTGCTAAAATATAACCATTAGAGTCTATTCCGGCCAAAACAACTTCACTTTCATCACTATTAGCTTCGTAAATTTGATAGGCTATTCTTCTAATTTTGTGGTTTATTTCTTCGTGAGTAAGAATACAGTTTTTTAAGGTAGTCATATATTTTATTATTTATTAAAAAGAGAAAATTTTACTCTTCGTTATCTCTGTAAATTTCATCAATATTTCTTCTATCTTTTTTAGTTGGCCTACCAGTGCCTTTTTTTCTATAATAATCTTTTGCAAATTTAAGTAACTCTTGAGACTCAAAAGCCGACTTGGGTGTAGTATCTACTCTGTAAATATCTACTAATTTAGCGCCTACTCGGTTTTGAGGAATATCTAAAACTGTAATAGTATAGTTAATTTGATTCTTTCGTAATTCAATTTTATCTGTAGCATAAACTTCTCTACTAGGCTTTACAACTTGTCCATTAACCTTGATATGTCCTTTTTTACAGGCTGTTGTAGCGATATTTCTTGTTTTAAAATATCTAACACACCATAAATACTTGTCAATTCGCATATAATTTAACTTAATTCTACGTTAATGATATTGTACAAAATTATTATATAGTTTATCTTGCACCCAAAAATAAGCAAAAATGAATTTAAGAAAATATTTAATCCCAACTTTATCGTTGTTTTTTGTTGTTTTATCTTGCAGAGATGATGAAGAGACTTTCGATATTGTCCCAGATCGCGATAGACAAGAGGTTTATGATGAGAATGAAGAAGAAATACTAACATATTTTGAAACTCATTTCTTTAATGAAGAAGATTTCGATTTTGCAGATGCTACAAATCCTGCGAATAACGATTTTACAGTTGTATTAGATACTATTTCTGCAGATAATGGAACACAAGATAAAACACCTTTAATTAATTATTTAAATCAAGTCGACGGTATTTATCCAAGATTAGATATAAAAATTGTTAATCAAGATGATATAGATTATAATCTTTACATACTAAAAGTTAGAGAAGGAGAAGGAGATTCAATTAATAAATTAGATGCAGCAGCAATGATATATAGTGGAACTGTTGTTGATGGAACTGTGTTTGATAGTCAAGTTAATATAGAAAATGGACAGCCATTTAATTTATCAGGTGTTGGAAGTATTGGAGGCGTTGTTGCTGGATTTAGAGAAGGTGTTGTAGAATTTAAAACCTCTACTGGCTTTACACAAAATACAGATGGATCTCTAACTTACAAAGACCATGGAATTGGTGTAGTTTTTATGCCATCTGGATTAGGTTATTTTTCTTTACCACCTACTTCTGCAATACCACAGTATTCTCCATTATTTTTTAATTTAAAAGTAATTTCTAGAAGCAATACAGATTTTGATTTAGATGGTGTACCTTCACACTTAGAACATCCAGATGGAGATATTACTGGAGCCGAGGATAATGTAGATGGTGATTTATTGGTGAATTTTATAGATAATGATGATGATGGAGATGGCGTGTTAACAAGAGACGAAGTTGAGCAGAAAGTATACGAAGACGATGGAATAAATGCCTTTATGTCTAAAGCAGAAGCTCAATCATATTTTGACACATACATAACATCACCTGATGAAATTTTTATTAGCATTGAAGGCGAATTAGATGGTACTTATACTTTAAACACTTTAGTAGTTCCAGATGATAATAATGATGGAATACCAAATTATTTAGACGAGACAGTAACAACAGTTATTGAATAATTATTATAGACTTAACAAAAAGCCCAATTTGAATTTCAAATTGGGCTTTTTTGTTTGTATTAAAAGCATTTTAAATTTTAACCGAAAGACTTAATATTAATTGTTCTGCTCTAGCATCTAGTCTATCTATGTTAATAGTCGAGTTATTTAAAAGAATGGTAGTTTCATTATCTGAAAACCCACGTTCGTAGCGTAAATCTATTCCAATTGAATTAAAATTCAAACCTACTCCAAAATTAAGACCAATAGTAAAATCATTCTCTAAGTTTTCAATTCTTGCATTTTCAAAATCAGAATCTAATATATACTGAAAAGCTGGACCTGCAAAAACACTTACTGGACCTAAGACTTTTAGGCCAATAAGAACAGGAGCATCAATACGTTGTAAATTAAAATCTCCAGCATCGTATTCACTTTTAGTTTTAGTGTATATGAGCTCTGGCTTTAAATAAATTTTATCTCCTATTTTACCAAAAATGCCTACATGATAACCTATGGCACGTGTTGGATCTTCTGATGTATTACTAATAGCATTAAAATAATCGCCATTAGCATTGTAATTTACACCACCTTTTATTCCAAATCCACTTCCATTTTGTGCTATACAGTTGAAAACATAGCCAAAACAAAAATTACTGATAAATACACTTTTTTACTCATATCATTTGAAATGTCTAAATGATTATGAAATGTTTCAAAATTTTTCATAGGTATCGTTTTATGGTGAATTATAAATTTAAACGAAAATTATGAGATATTATTTCTTTTTTGGAGTGAAACTAAATTTTAAAGGCTGAAAAACAGTATTGTTTTTCAGCCTATTAACATCTTTTTTATTTAAATATTACTTTCTTTTTATCACTCTTTCACATGCATTAATAATAGCATCAGCATTTAAACCATACTTTTCCATCAGTTGTGCAGGTGTTCCAGATTCTCCAAAAGTATCATTAGTAGCCACAAACTCTTGAGGTGTTGGTTTGTGTTGTGATAATACTCTAGCAACACTTTCTCCAAGACCTCCTAAATGATTATGCTCTTCTGCTGTAACAATACATTTTGTCTTACTAACAGAGGCTATTATTGCATTAGCATCTAATGGCTTTATAGTATGAATATTTATAACTTCAGCAGAAATCCCTTTTTCATTTAAAGCTTTTGCAGCTTCAAGCGCTTCCCATACTAAATGTCCAGTTGCAACTATAGTAACATCTTTACCATCTACTAAATGCAACGCTTTTCCTATTTCAAATTTTTGATTTTCTGGAGTAAAGTTGGCTACTTTAGGTCTTCCAAAACGCAGGTAAACAGGACCATGGTGTTCTGCAATTGCAATAGTTGCTGCTTTAGTTTGGTTATAATCACAAGGATTAATAACAGTCATTCCAGGTAGCATTTTCATTAAACCAATGTCTTCAAGTATTTGGTGTGTTGCACCATCTTCACCTAAAGTAAGTCCTGCATGCGAAGCACATATTTTTACATTTTTATCTGAATAGGCTACACTTTGTCTAATTTGATCGTAAACACGACCTGTAGAAAAGTTTGCAAAAGTTCCGGTAAATGGAATTTTTCCACCAATAGTTAAACCTGCCGCTAAACCAATCATATTGGCTTCTGCAATACCAACTTGAAAAAAACGCTCAGGATGGTTGGCCTTAAAATCGTCCATTTTTAATGACCCAATTAAATCTGCACAAAGTGCAACAACGTTTTCGTTAGTTTTTCCTAATTCTGTTAATCCTGCTCCAAATCCTGAGCGTGTATCTTTACTTCCTTGATTTTCGTATGTTTTCATCTTTTATCTCTTAATTTGAAGGATTAATAATCACCTAAAGTTTCAGCATTTTGTGCTAAACCAATAGCTAACTGTTCGTCATTAGGTGCTTTTCCATGCCATGCATGTGTATGCATCATAAAATCTACACCATTACCCATTACTGTTTTTAATAACACACAAACTGGTTTCCCTTTTCCTGTTAAAGATTTCGCTTCAGCCATTCCTTTTAAAATAGCATCCACATTATTACCTTTTTCAATTTCTAATACAGTCCAACCAAAAGCTTCAAATTTACCTTTTATACTTCCCATAGGTAAAACGGTATCTGTAGAACCATCAATTTGTTGTCCGTTTAAATCTATGGTTGCGATAATATTGTCTACTTTATTACCAGCGGCATACATAATGGCTTCCCAATTTTGTCCTTCTTGTAATTCACCATCTCCATGTAAACTATAGATTAAGTGATTGCATCCATTTAACTTTTTAGCTTGTGCAGCACCTAGTGCAACACTTAAACCTTGACCTAAAGAGCCAGAAGCTATACGTATTCCAGGTAAGTTTTCGTGTGTAGTTGGATGCCCTTGTAAACGTGAGTTAATTAAACGAAAGGTGTTTAATTCTTCTACTGGAAAATAGCCAGACCTTGCTAAAACACTATAATAAACAGGTGAAATATGACCGTTTGATAGGAAAAACAGGTCTTCACCAATGCCATCCATATCAAAACCTTCTTTTCTATCCATGATTTCGTTGTAAAGCGTTACAAAAAATTCTGCACAGCCCAAAGAACCGCCTGGATGTCCAGAGTTTACTTTGTGAACCATTCGTAAAATATCTCTACGAACTTGGGTTGTAATATCTTCTAATTGTTGTGTGTTTGCCATTGTTTTTAGCTTGGTTTATAAAAAATCAAAAATAACTTTTTAAAGTCCTACTACAAAGATAGATTCATGGCACTTATTAACGAATTAATACGATTTGCTAACAATTTTAAACTTTTTATAATTTTATTATATGTTTAAGAAGCTATGTTATTTTGTTAATTATCTTTACATGCTGAATATTTCTGCAAATATGACATTCGATTTAAAAGGAAAAGATGCACAAAGTAGTGCAAGAGCTGGAGTTATTACTACAGATCATGGTGTTATTGAAACGCCTATTTTTATGCCTGTTGGTACAGTTGCCTCAGTAAAAGGTGTACACCAACGTGAATTAAAAAATGATATTAATCCAGATATTATTTTAGGAAACACCTATCATTTATATTTAAGACCTCAAATTGATGTTTTAGAAAAAGCAGGAGGTCTTCATAAATTCATGAATTGGGATCGTAATATTTTAACAGATTCTGGTGGATATCAAGTCTACTCTTTGTCCTCAAGACGAAAAATTATAGAAGAAGGTGTAAAATTTAAATCACACATAGATGGAAGTTACCATACTTTTACTCCAGAGAATGTAATGGAAATACAACGTTCTATTGGTGCAGATATTATAATGGCTTTCGATGAATGTACACCTTATCCTTGCGATTATAATTATGCAAAACGTTCAATGAAAATGACCCATAGATGGTTAGATCGTTGTATAAATCACTTAGAAAAAGTCCCTTTTAAATACGATTATTCTCAAGCCTTTTTTCCAATTGTTCAAGGCAGTTGTTATAAAGATTTACGAAAACAATCTGCCGAGTATATAGCAAATGCAGGCGCTGTTGGTAATGCTATTGGAGGTTTATCTGTAGGAGAGCCAGCAGAAGAGATGTACGCTATGACCGAAGTTGTAACAGCAATTTTACCAGAAGATAAGCCACGCTATTTAATGGGAGTTGGTACACCTATTAATATACTAGAGAATATAGCTCTTGGTGTAGATATGTTCGATTGTGTGATGCCAACTCGTAATGCTAGAAATGGCATGTTATTTACAGCTCATGGTTCTATAAATATTAAAAATTTAAAGTGGAGAGACGATTTTTCTGCATTAGACGAGATGGGAATTACTTGGGTAGATACAGATTATTCTAAAGCCTATGTTAGACATTTGTTTACTGTAAACGAAAGACTAGCAGCACAAATAGCAACCATTCACAATTTAGGTTTTTACATGTGGTTAGTTAGAGAAGCAAGAAAGCATATATTAGCAGGAGATTTTAGAAGCTGGAAAGATAAAATGGTTAAGCAAATGGATAAAAGATTATAGTATTGAAAATATTAGATTGGTACATACTAAAACGTTATTTACTCACATTTTTAATGATGATATTGTTGTTTATTCCTATTGGAATAACAGTACATCTTGCTGAGAAAATTGGTAAAATATTAGAACGCGAAGCACCTTTTGGAGAAGTAATGTTATATCTATTAGATTTTACTATATATTTCGCTCACTTATTATTTCCATTGTTTTTATTTTTATCTGTAATATGGTTTACCTCTAAGCTAGCCAATAACACAGAGATTGTAGCTTTTTTAAGTTCAGGTGTTTCATTTTCAAGATTTTTAAGACCCTATTTAGTAGGAGCAACCATTATAGCAATAATTTCAATTATTTTAGGTTTATACCTTGCTCCAAATGCAAGTAAAGGATTTAATGATTTTCAATATAAATACCTTAAAGGAAGGCAAAACACTTCAAACCAAAAATTATTTAAACAGATTAACGATAACGAAATTATATATGTTAGTAGTTTTGACGCTGTAAGAGGTCAAGGCTTAAATTTTTCGTTAGAGCATTTTGAAAACGATAAACTATCCTATAAAATAACGTCTAACAGTATCAGGTTTATTGAAGAAGATACTATTTACCAATTAAGAAACTATCTTAAACGTACAATTACAGAGGATAAAGACATATTAGAAAGAGAAAGAAAAAAAGACACTATTTTTGGTTTTGATTTAGAAGATTTAGTTCCAGATGAATACATAGCAGAAACTTTAAATTATGTAGCCTTAAAACGCTTTATTTCAAGAGAAGAAAAGCGAGGATCCTCTAATATTGGTCGTTATAAATTAGAGTTGTATAGAAAATGGAGTTTACCAGTTTCTGTTTTTATTTTAACTATTATTGCTGTTGCTGTGTCTTCAATAAAAAGAAGAGGAGGAATGGGAGTTAACCTTGCTTTTGGTATCACAATAGCAATGATATTTGTCTTTTTCGACAAAGTTTTTGGCACTTTAGCTGCCCAATCGGACTTCTCACCATTAGTTGCTGTTTGGTTTCCAAATGTTCTTTTTGGTATTTTAGCTGTTATACTATTATACAATGCTAAACGATAAGCTTAAAAATTACTTACACCTTCATGTTTTAGTATTTATAGCTGGATTTACAGCTATTCTAGGAAAGTTAATTACTATAGAAGCCGTTTCTTTAGTATGGTATCGCATGGTCATTGCTACAGTACTAATGTTTATGTATATTAAAATAGCTAATGTAGATATTAGTATAGATAGAAAAACACTCTTTAAGTTTTCTGCAGCAGGAGTTATTATCGCTTTACATTGGATTACTTTTTTTGCAGCAATAGACGTTTCTAATATATCTATTGCTTTAGCCATGTTTTCTACAGGTGCCTTTTTTGCTTCATTTATAGAGCCCATTATATATAAGCGAAAAATAATATGGTACGAAATTATCTTTGGAATAATTGTAATACTTGGAATTGCAATTATTTTACAAACAGAAATGAAACATATTACAGGAATTCTATTAGGTATTTCCTCAGCCTTTTTTTCATCATTATTTGCAGTATTAAATGGTAAGTTTCTAGAAAAAAATTCAGCAACAAAAATTTCATTTTATGAGTTTATTGCTGGTGTTATTTTTATTTCAATTTTCATACAACTATTTGGCGATGGTTTTTCTGTAGCATATTTTAAATTAAGTGCTAAAGATGTGCTTTATCTATTTATTTTAGCCTCAGTTTGTACTGCTTATGCTTTTATAGCTGCTGTATATGTTATGAAACAAATTAGCCCTTACACAGTAGTGTTAACTTATAACTTAGAGCCTATTTATGGTGTTATTTTAGCATTAGTTTTTTTTCCCTTAACAGAGACTATGTCATCGTCTTTTTATTATGGTGCACTTATAATATTAACCACTGTTTTATTAAACGGAATTTTAAAAAACACAAAAGCCTTTAAGAATAAGAAGTCTCAAAACGAAAAAAATGTGTAATTTTGTAAGCTAACTAAGAAATTATATAATACAATTCTCAATGGAATATTTAGAATTTGAATTACCAATAAAAGAACTTGAAGACCAATTAGACAAGTGTCAAATTATTGGTAAAGAAAGCGATGTTGATGTTACAGAAACCTGTAAACAAATAGAAAAAAAACTTATTTCTACTAAAAAAGAGATCTATAAAAACCTAACACCATGGCAACGTGTACAAATGTCACGTCACCCAAATAGACCCTATACGTTAGACTATATCAAAGCTTTGTGTGGAGACACATTTTTAGAGCTTCATGGCGATCGTGGCTTTAAAGACGACAAAGCCATGATTGGAGGTTTAGGTAAAATTGGAGACCAAAGTTACATGATAATTGGTCAACAAAAAGGATACAATACTAAAACAAGACAATATAGAAACTTCGGGATGGCAAATCCAGAAGGTTATCGTAAAGCTTTACGCTTAATGAAATCTGCTGAGAAGTTTGGTATTCCTGTTATTACACTATTAGATACTCCTGGAGCATATCCTGGTTTAGAAGCAGAAGAGCGTGGTCAAGGAGAAGCTATTGCTAGAAATATTTTAGAAATGACACGTCTTAAAGTGCCAATAATTACTATTGTAATTGGAGAAGGTGCCTCTGGTGGTGCTTTAGGTATAGGAGTAGGAGATAAGTTATTAATGTTAGAGAATACTTGGTATTCTGTAATATCGCCAGAGTCTTGTTCTTCTATTTTATGGAGAAGTTGGGAGTTTAAAGAACAAGCTGCTGAAGCTTTAAAATTAACTGCTAACGACATGAAGAAAATGAAAATAGTAGACGAAATTATTAAAGAACCTTTAGGTGGAGCACATAGCGATAGAGAAAAAACATTTTTAGCAGTAAAAACTGCCATTGAAAAAACGTTCGAAACACTTAAAAACTTATCACCAAAAGATTTGGTTGCACAGCGAATGGATAAATATTCTCAAATGGGCGTTTTTAAAGGCTAGCAGTAACAAATACATTAAATATTAAAATCTGAAAGCTAAACTTTCAGATTTTTTTATGCTTATTAACAATAAAACCGAGTTATTAACAGTTAAATTGTTGATGAAATGTGAAGATTGAATACTCATAAAATTCACATTCTCATTACAATTGTTTTACATTCGTTGTCTATGAAACAACCCAACCAAATATCTAGCTATAAAGTAGATAAAAGCACTATTATCTCACTTGAAAAAGGAAAAATACCACCTCAAGCTCTTGATTTAGAAGAGGTTGTGCTTGGTGCAATGATGATTGATAAAAAAGGTGTCGATGAAGTAATTGATATTTTAAGTCCTGAAGCTTTTTATAAAGAAGCGCATCAACATATTTTTGAAGCCATCTTTATGCTGTTTCAAGAAAGTCAACCTATTGACTTGTTAACCGTTTCTACACAATTAAAAACCAATGCAAAATTAGATTTAGCAGGAGGCGATTTTTATCTTATTTCACTTACTCAAAAAGTATCATCTTCTGCACATATCGAGTTTCATGCGCGAATTATTTTACAAAAATTTATTCAGCGAAGCTTAATTAAAATTTCTAGTGAAATTATCGAAACGGCTTATGATGAGACTCAGGATGTTTTCGATTTATTAGACAAAGCAGAGTCTAAACTATATGAAGTTACCCAAGGAAATATTAAAAAATCTAGTGAAACTGCACAAGATCTAGTAATACAAGCTAAAAAGAAAATCGAAGAGATCTCTAAAAAAGATGGCATGAGTGGTGTGCCTTCTGGTTTTGAGAAGCTTGATAAATTAACCTCTGGTTGGCAAGAGAGCGATTTAATTATTATTGCTGCACGTCCAGGTATGGGTAAAACAGCTTTAACACTAACAATGGCAAGAAATATTGCCGTAAATAGTAATATTCCTGTTGCTTTTTTCTCTTTAGAAATGGCATCTGTACAATTAATTACACGTTTAATTTCTAGTGAAACAGGTTTGTCTTCAGAGAAATTAAGAACAGGGAAATTAGAAAAACACGAGTGGGAGCAATTAAACGTTAAAGTAAAGGCATTAGAAAAAGCACCTTTATTTATAGACGATACGCCTTCTCTTTCTATTTTCGATTTACGTGCAAAAGCAAGACGTCTGGCATCACAACATGGTATTAAAATGATAATGATAGATTACCTTCAACTTATGACAGCTGCTGGTAATGGAGGAAACAGAGAGCAAGAGATTTCTACAATCTCAAGAAACCTAAAAGCACTAGCTAAAGAATTGTCCATACCTGTAATTGCATTATCACAATTATCACGTGCAGTAGAAACACGTGGAGGTAGTAAAAGACCTTTATTATCAGATTTACGTGAATCTGGAGCCATTGAGCAAGATGCAGATATCGTATCTTTTATTTACAGACCAGAATATTATAAAATTGATGAATGGGATGATGATGAGCAGTCACCAACTGCAGGTCAAGGAGAATTTATTGTAGCAAAACACAGAAATGGTGGTTTAGAAAATATTAGATTAAAGTTTATTGGAAACCTTGGTAAGTTCGATAATCTTGATGATTTAGATTTGCCTTTTGGCCAAGAATTTCATAGTAAAATGAATGCTGCAGCAAATGATAATACATTTAAAACAGATAATTTCACAGCATCACCAGAAGATGCCTTTGATGCTCCTGATGATGAGGTGCCATTTTAATGTATAGCTAATAAAAAAAAGATTTTATTTTTATTAGTCATAACAAGGTCATGTTTTATTAGTTGTTTTGGAGAATTTTCAAAAGTAGCAGTATTATAAGTAACCAAAGTCATTAAAAAAAAAGATTAATCTCCTGTTAAATTTAATCAATAAAAGACAACATTAAATTATCTTTACACAAAACAAGTGTAACAATACATGGATAAGCTTCGCACCACAAACTACTTACTTTTAATTATAGTAATACCAATACTATTTTATTTACTTAAAGTATTATCGTTTATTTTTATTCCTTTATTTTTTTCAATGTTTGTAGCATTGTTGTTTTTACCTTTAATGCGTTTTCTAAAACGAAGAGGAGTACACAAAATCATTAGTATATGTATTGTAATATTAATAATAATACTAGGTGTAAAACTAGGCGTAGAGTTGGTAAAACTTTCTAGTAAACAAATCATGGAAAGTAACTCGTCTTTCTTTTTAAAAGCACAAACCAAGGTAAACCATTTGGTTTACGAGATAGAATCTGTATTTGGTGAAGATGCCATAGAAGATGATAATGCAAAACTGTCGCGTTTTCTAAATAAAGATGCCATTTTTAATAATTTTGGAAGTACATTAACTATTGTTAGCAAAACGCTTACAGCATTATTAATGACTATTTTCTTTATCGTGCTATGGTTGGCCGAATCTATTAATATAGAAAACCTTCTCAATAAAACACTATTAAAGAAAAGACATCAATCTATTAAAACGTTTATAAAAATAGAAAACGATCTTATAAAGTTTATTAAAGTTAAAGTACTGGTTAGCTTTTTAACAGGTGTTTTTACTGGATTAGCTTGTTATTTTTTCGATGTTAGTTTTCCTATTTTTTGGGGATTATTTGCCTTTTTAATAAATTTTGTGCAAATGGTAGGCTCTTTTGCAACAGTAATTTTACTCTCTATTTTTGCTTTTGTAGAATTAGAAGCTTCTAGCACATTATTTTTCTTCATACTAGCAATAGCTGGAACACAAGTACTCTATGGCAGTATCTTAGAGCCTATTTTTATGGGTAAATCTTTTTCTATAAATGTTATAACAGTTCTTGTGTCATTAATGTTTTGGGGATTTATTTGGGGAGTTCCAGGATTAATAATGGCTATTCCTATTACGGTATTCTTTAAAATTATTCTTGAGCAATTTCCAAGTACACGAGGTTTAGCAAAGCTTTTATCTGCTGGATAATATTAATTTTTCATAATTAAGATGGAATAATTTTTGATTATCTTTCTACCTAATTATTTCAGAACTAATACAAATTAAAGTCATCTAGAAATAAAGACCATGAAAAAAATACTATTCATATTACTATTCCATGTATCTATACAAAGTTATGCCTCTTACATACTTATACCAATGGATGCAGAAACTCAAGAAAACCACTTAAAAGCTTACGGTATAACCTATTGGACTCTTGCTAAAGATATAAAAGTGAAATGGTTATTAAACTATAGAGGAGGTTCCTTTTTATTACCAGATACAGAACAAATACAAAAAGAATGTAAAATTCGAGGTGTAAGCTTTGAATTTTTAAGCAATGCAAAAGCCGAAAGTATTCTAGAAGACATTAGTAGTCCTAGTAAAAACATGGAAGCTGTAGTTTTAGAAAAAGCACCAAAAATTGCAGTCTATACACCAAAAGGAAAACTACCATGGGATGATGCTGTAACCATGGTATTAACTTATGCAGAGATTCCATACGAAACCATATACGATGAAAACGTATTAAAAGACGAATTAGTTTTGTATGATTGGTTGCACCTGCATCACGAAGATTTTACAGGACAATTTGGTAAATTTTACGCACGCTATAGAACAGCAGCATGGTATATTGAAGAAAAGAAAGAAGCGGAAGCCTTAGCTACAAAACTAGGTTATACTAAAGTATCTGAAGAAAAAAGAGACGTCGCCTTAAAAATAAGAGATTATGTAGTAGGAGGTGGGTTTATGTTTGCCATGTGCAGTGCAACAGATAGTTTTGATATTGCGCTTTCTGCCGAAGGAATAGATATTTGTGAGCCTATGTTCGATAGTGATGGAAGCGAACCTAATTACCAGTCTAAAATAGAATATCGCAAAACATTTGCCTTTAAAGATTTTACTTTAGAACGCAGTCCAATGGTATACGAGTTTTCGAGTATAGACATGACACAAAGACGAAATATTCCAAAGCAAACCGATTATTTTTCACTTATGGATTTCTCTGCAAAATGGGATCCTATTCCAACCATGCTTTGCCAAAACCACACCGCATTAGTAAAAGGCTTTATGGGACAAACCACATCATTTGCACGCGAAGAAATTAAAAGCAACGTGTTAGTTATGGGAGAAAATAAAACCAATGGTGAAGCAAAATACATACACGGTATTAAAGGCAAAGGTTTTTTTACATTTTATGGAGGTCACGATCCAGAAGACTACACCCATAAAGTTGGCGACCCAAAAACAGAGTTATCCTTACATCCAACTTCACCAGGTTACAGACTTATTTTAAATAATGTCTTGTTTCCTGCAGCTAAGAAAAAGAAGCAAAAAACGTAATATATATTATGGCGTTACCTATCTAAAAAGCATGGGTTATGAATACAACACAAACTACAGTATATTTTAATGGTTCTTTGGTTGGAACCATAGCAAGAGGTATTAATACAACACCACCCAATATACCATTAACTATTGGAGCAGCAGATATTAATAATTTTTATCCTACAGAATATTTTATTGGAGATTTAGATGAAGTAAGGATTTGGAATGTTCAAAAAACATTGACTGAGATTACAGATTCTAAAGATTGTGAACTTGAAGGTAATGAAACAGGCTTAGTTACTTATTATAATTTTAATCAAGGTTTTGCTGCTGAAGACAATACAGCAATAGCAACTCTTAATGATGAAACTTCAAATGGGAATAATGGAACATTAAATAATTTTGCATTAACAACCGCTAACTCAAATTGGTTAGCAGCTTCTCCAGTGTCAACAGGAAGTAGTTGCAATACATTAAGTACTCAAGATTATAATATAGATTATCAAGTTGCTATATATCCAAATCCTACTTCAGATATAATTAATATCAATGTTACAGATCTAAATAATGTTATGCTTGAGGTTTTTGATGTAAACGGAAGATTAATATTATCTCAAAATCTAGAAAGTAAACCTAACCAGCTTAATCTTTCTAAATTGCAACGAGGATTATATATATTTAAAATAAAGTCCCAAGAAGGACAAAAAATAAATAGAGTTATAATAGAATAAATAATTTCTGCTTTTAATCAATAGTTTTTTTTAGATTAAGTCTATATAAATTTTTTTACAAGTATAAGTATAAAAAAAAGTCCAATTCTCTCGAATTGGACTTTCTATTATATAAGTGAAATGATAATTATTCAATTGGCAAAATGCCCTTATTTAATTTTGTTTACAATTGCTTCAAAAGCAGCTGGTTGATTCATCGCTAAATCAGCTAAAACCTTACGGTTTAACTCGATATTGTTAGCTTTTAATTTCCCCATAAATTGTGAGTAAGACATACCGTGTAAACGGGCTCCAGCGTTAATACGCGTAATCCATAATGCACGAAATGTTCTCTTTTTTACTCTACGGTCTCTGTACGAATATTGCATCGCTTTGTCAACCGCATTTTTTGCTACTGTCCAAACGTTTTTACGACGTCCGAAGTAACCTTTTGCTTGTTTAAGCACTTTTTTTCTTCTGGCTCTTTTGGCTACAGAATTTACTGATCTTGGCATAATTTTAATGTGTTTTGTAGAAGGCGGTCAATATGTTGACACTTTTATTACTCTTAGTTAGCCTAACTCCATGGTTTATAAATAATTTTAACCTATTAAATATAATGTTACTTTAATCGCATCATTATTTTAATATTGTTCTCATCCGCTTTGTGTACTAAAGTACTGTGCGTTAGAGCAAGCTTACGTTTTTTTGATTTCTTTGTTAAGATATGACTCTTAAACGCGTGCTTTCTTTTAATCTTTCCAGTACCTGTAAGCTTAAAACGCTTTTTAGCACTAGATTTTGTTTTCATTTTAGGCATCTTGTTTCCTAGTTTTTAATTATTTCACTTATAATATTTTTTTGTAGAACTTAAATTCTACAATTTTCTATTTTTTTGGAGCAATAAACATAGTCATTCTTTTACCTTCTAACCTTGGCATCTGTTCAACTTTACCAAGCTCTTCTAGGTCTTGTGCTAAACGCAACAATAAAATTTGACCTTGCTCTTTAAACACAATCGAACGTCCTTTAAAGAATACAAATGCTTTTAATTTAGCACCTTCTTTTAAAAACTTTTCAGCGTGTTTCTTTTTAAACTCGTAATCATGATCATCAGTTTGAGGACCAAAACGAATTTCTTTAATAATAATTTTAGTTGCTTTACTTTTTAAAGCTTTGTCACGCTTTTTTTGTTCGTAAAGAAACTTTTTATAGTCCATAATTTTACAAACAGGAGGGTCTGCTTTTGGTGAAATTTCTACCAAATCAAATTCTTGTTCTTCAGCCATGGCTAAAGCTTCTCTTGTTGTGTAAATACCAACTTCAACATTTTCTCCTACTAGACGCACTTTTTCTGCTCTAATTTTGGAATTAATTCTGTGTTGGTCTTCTTTAATGACTCTTAAAGGTCCTCTTGATTTTTTTCTACGTATTGCTATGACTTTATATTTTTAGTTAAACGTTGTATTAAAATTGTTTTAATGTCTTATTTATTTCTGTTTTAACAATTTCTGAGAATTCATCTACACTTATCGTGCCTAAATCTTCTCCTCCATGTTGTCTTACAGATATCTTGTTTTCATGCTCCTCATGTTCACCTATTATAATCATATAAGGCGTTTTGTTCATTTCAGCCTCTCTAATTTTCTTACCAATAGTTTCGCTTCGGTTATCTACAAGTGCGCGAATTTCGTGTTTTTCTAGCAAATTTAAAACTTTTTCACCGTATTTTTCATATTTCTCACTAAGAGTTAATATTGAAACCTGGTTTGGCATCAACCATAGTGGAAAATTACCACCAGTATGTTCTAACAATATTGCAATAAAACGCTCCATACTTCCAAAAGGAGCTCTGTGAATCATTACTGGCCTATGTAGTTCATTATCACTACCTTTATAAGTTAAATCAAAGCGTTCAGGTAAATTGTAATCTACTTGAATTGTTCCTAGCTGCCACTGTCTCCCTAAGGCATCTTTTACCATAAAGTCTAATTTAGGACCATAAAAAGCTGCCTCTCCAGTTTCAATTACATAGTTTAAGCCTTTGTCTTTTGCTGCACTAATAATGGCTTGTTCTGCTTTTTCCCAATTTTCAAGACTACCAATATATTTATCTGGATTTTCAGGGTCTCTTAAAGAAGCTTGAGCAGTGAAGTTTTCAAACCCTAAAGATCCGAAAACATATAGTACTAAATCTATTACGTTTTTAAATTCTGCATCTAATTGGTCTGGTGTACAAAATAAGTGTGCATCATCTTGAGTAAAACCACGAACACGTGTTAAGCCATGTAATTCTCCACTTTGTTCGTAGCGATAAACTGTTCCAAATTCAGCATATCTTTTAGGTAAATCTTTATAGCTCCATTGCGCTGCATTATATATTTCACAGTGATGAGGGCAGTTCATAGGTTTTAAAAGAAACTCTTCATCCATTTTTGGAGTTTTGATTGACTGAAAACTATCTTCTCCATATTTTTCATAATGGCCAGAAGTAACGTACAATTCTTTTTGTCCAATATGTGGCGTCATTACCATTTCATAACCTGCTTTTTTCTGTGCAGCTTTCAAAAAGTTCTCTAACCGTTCACGTAAGGCAGCTCCTTTTGGTAACCATAAAGGTAAACCTGCTCCAACTTTATGAGAAAAAGTAAACAATTCTAATTCTTTACCTAGTTTTCTATGATCACGTTTTTTTGCTTCTTCTAATAGCGCTAAATATTCAGTTAATTCTTTTTGTTTTGTAAATGTGATACCATAAACACGAGTTAATTGTGGCTTGGTTTCATCACCTCTCCAATAAGCTCCTGCAACCGATAGTATTTTTGTAGCCTTAATTATTGAGGTATTAGGAATATGACCGCCTCTACACAAATCTGTAAAAGTAGAATGATCACAAAAAGTAATAGTACCATCTTCTAAATTCTCAATTAGTTCAGTTTTATAAGGATTATCCTTATATAATTCTAGAGCTTCTGCTTTCGAGGCACTCCTCATATTAAACTCATGTTTACCACGAGCAATCTCAAGCATTTTATTTTCAATGGTATTAAAATCTTTATCAGAAATTGAAGTCATGCCAAAATCAACATCATAATAAAAACCATTTTCGATAGCTGGACCAATCGTTAATTTAGCTTCTGGATAAAGTTCTTGAATAGACTGTGCTAAAACGTGAGCGCTAGAATGCCAAAATGCTTTTTTACCTTCATCATTATTCCATGTATATAAAGTCAAACTACCATCAGCGGTCAAAGGAGTAGTGGTTTCGACTGTTTCATTATTAAAACTAGCAGAAATTACATTCCTTGCTAAGCCCTCACTAATGCTTTTCGCAACGTCCATTGGAGTAGAGTTCGTTTCAAACGATTTTATACTTCCATCTGGTAAAGTAACATGTATCATATTATATATAAATTCAGCTAGCAAATATAATAGGTTAAATACACAAAGGCAATATATATGTGTAAATTAAAAATTTTAAATCTTCATATTTACATAATTAATTAAATGCTTTGTTCTATTTTTAATACAAAAAGAAACGATTTACCTCTACCTAGAGCAAAATGTTCCTAAGGGCTTAGTTTAAGTTGTACTGTTCAGAAGTAATAGTGTCTCAAGAAGTATGTAATTCAAGATTTTAAATTCTCCCACAAGAGTTGTGTTTTCTATAGTTTTATTATTTATGTCAAAAGAGTTTTAAATACAGTATAAATAATAAGGACAAAAACATTAAATATTTAAAAATAAAATTTATTTGTAATGTATTGATTA
>ENA-OUOG01001533-OUOG01001533.1-marine-metagenome-genome-assembly--contig:-NODE-1533-length-26463-cov-4.924013_pt1 | contig 26463 bp, 21 predicted proteins | sample MGYA00248635_ERZ508505 | MGnify/ENA primary metagenome ERZ508505 (study PRJEB26176, sample SAMN06267871) | marine metagenome | isolation source: Saanich Inlet, British Columbia, Canada | place: Pacific...
AGAAAAAGTATTGGTATAGGAAGACATTTTTTATTAAAGTAATACATAAATGCCTTTAAATAAATCAATTTTTTAAAATTGATTATTACATAAACATTTTTACATAATATTTGTAAAATGTCTAACTGGAACGGTGCTGTTTTTACATTTGCTGGTGCGGTAGAGCATCATGCTGGGATGAAAATATCTGGTGAAAAAAGAGACCCATTAACGACAGATGAATTAAAAATTATTTCAAGTAAATTTCCTAAAGAAGACATTAAATTAATTGAAATAGGAAAAGAATATGGAATTAAAGATGCTTCGGTATTATTTATTAAAAACGGTCAAATATTAGGTTACACCATGGGCGCTAGCGCTTACCCGGGGCTTTTAGCCCGTGCTTGGTGGTGGGCGAGAGGCAATTAGCCGCATTCACGTATACCTAATATTCTTTTAATGGCAATAATTACTATCAAGCGCCAATATGAAGCCCCGCTCATGTGTCGTTAGGTTATAGGTATAATGATTTAATATTTTTAGTGGTACTGGTGTAGTTGCTAACCACTTCAATCAAAAAGATATTCAAGTTATCACAAATGATTTACTCTACTCAAATATAGATTACGTCTAAATTTGTAAGAATAACATTTAATTTACATATCTTTACATTTTAAATATCAAAGATTTGTGGAACGAACAAAAGGGCGAGATGATGATTGATCTTCTGTTGGAAAATCATTTGGTACTGGAATGGATACTGTACCAGTAGCAACCCATTGTACACCTCTTAAAAAGGTAGTGATAAACCCAACACTTTCATATGATTCTGATTGATGACCTAGCGTAGTATGAAAAATTCGACCTTGCCCATATGTTAGTACCATTAATGCTGGTTCATGTTTACCAGTACCTCCTTGTGATACTGGACATAGTGAAGAAGCTATAACAGTCATATTTATTGCAGGACCACGTAAATTACCATAACATTCATCTTTAGTATGCATCCAAACATTAGGTAAACCAGCTAAAATAGGATGCTCGTTACGAGTCTTAATTTGAAACTCATGTTTATTACCATGAGCTCCCCCTGGGCCTTTCGAAAAATCAGTGACTAAACCACCTTCTTCAGAGAAATAAACGTAAGGTCCACTTTTTTCATCACGACCTCCCCAGCCACCAAGGCCTGTCATTTCATTATATGCTTTCCAATTTGGGAAGCTATTATTCGCAGAATGAATTGAAACAAACCCTCCCCCATTTCGCATATATTCTTCAAATGAGCGCTGAACATTAATCGGCCAATCCGCAGCATTGTAACCAAAATTAGATATCACAACATCGTATTCGTTAAAAATGGGATTAAATGTAAAGTCCGTTTGTGGTTTAGGTAAGTGTTGATAATCATCAGGCGTATAAGGTGCTAAATAAGATTGTTCTTCTTCACCACGCCATAATAGTCTTGTGCGGTAAACATCAACAGAAAATAAATTAGAAGACTCTAAATATTGTTTTAACATCACCGTACTTTTAGGCCAAACAGTATGATGGTTTTGACCATCAACTATCAAAACTTTTATTGGTAAAGGTTGTTGAGAAGAGGAAACTATTTTATTTTTTATAGTATTTGGAGGATTAGAAACTGAGCATGCTGTTAAAAATATTATTAAGATACAAAATAAATGAAAATTCATAAAAACCTACCAACTAAAACATTAATACAATAAAAAAAAATAGGCACATATAGTGCCTATTTTGATTGACTGAGCTTATTGCCATTTCGACATTTCAGATGCAGCTAGCAATACCGCACCAGTTCCATATAACTGAGAATCGGTCTTTTTAACCGGGTCTGGTGACTTACCAACATGTTGTACCCAATTAACTCGACCATCACCGCTAATGGCTTGTTGAATTGCCCGCCAACCATCCTCGACAATCTTTTTAGATTCAGTATCATCTAAAATTCCATTGTTTACACCCCAAGCTAAACCATAAGTAATAAAGCCAGTACCACTAATTTCAGGTGTTTTAACTTTATTAGGATCCATCAAGGAAGCTGGCCAATAGCCATCTGCTGTTTGTAATTTTAATAAAGCAGCAGCATTTTTCTTATATAATTCAATGTAACGTGGACGTGATGGATGATCATCTGGTAAATCATTAATAATTAAAGGCAGGGCAGCAAAAACCCATCCATTACCACGGCCCCAGAAAACAGGCTCACCATTGTCACTTTTCATATCAAAATAACGGCTATCACGAAAAAATAAGCCATACTTATCAGAGAATAAATAATCAGCTGCGGCCCAAAACTCTTTATCAGCATATTCAAAATATTTAGGATCGCCAGTCGCATTGGATAACTTCAACCAGGTTCTTGGTGCCATAAATAATGCATCTGCCCAACACCAGCGAAGTTGACAATTACCTTCATTATGCAATTTACCAGACCCACTTGCGGTACTATCAAGCATTTCCAACCCAACATTAGGCTGGTTAGCTAAAATCCAGTCAAAATGTTCTTGGGTCGGACCATATGCTGCTTTATTTCCGGTTTGCTCAGTTAACCAGAGATAAGTTTGGCCAATGGTATGGTCATCTGCGTGATAAGGGCGATCTGTTAATAAACCGTACTCTTCTTCTGCAGCCATTTTTTCAAGGTGAGCTAAGAATTCAGGATTTTTAGATATGCCCGTCCACTCAGTTAAACCGATATAAAAAGCCGCTTGGATCCAAAATTTGGCATTTTCAGATTTAGCACGATGTGACTCAGGTATATAATTTAAATTACCTAACTGTTCAATTTGCCAGGCTCCTGCACGCGTTGCAATATCATAAGCAGAATTCCGAATTTCTTCTGCAGATATCGCTTGACTGTAAGATTGCGTAGCTACTTCTTTTACATCAGCCACGGCTGATGTAGATTGTGTATTTACTTCATCGTTACCTGAACAACCAGTTAAGGCGATACTTAATGCCAATGCAGAAAGACTAAAGCCTCTTTTCTTTTTATACATGATACTTCCTCTGATAATTTTTAAATAAGCTATTTGATTTTAGACACGAACACAGAACTGTCTTTTTCGAGCGTTGCATCTTGTAATAATCGTCCAAGCGGACCATTGTCACCCACAAGGTAAATTTTTCTATGTGGTGTTAACCTAGAACGTTCTGCTACGATTAAGCGGGCATCTGGATGAGAGTTTTCAATCAACGATGAAACTGCAAAGGTTGAACTAGGTCGTCTTAATAATTCATCTTTTTTAGAGAAGGATTTACCACCATTATCACTTACCCAACGTGTAATTGTAGCGTCCGTACCATCATTATCTGAAAGTATAAATTCAATATTTGAGGAAGAACTCACAGTAAAGTCCCCACGAGACTCCCCTGATATTTTTCCATTAACTGTTGTTGGTTGCGACCAATCACTGCCATTCCATCGTAGGTGGTGAGTTAATTTTGGCCCACCTGTTTTTTTACCAAGATCGACACCATAATTAGTAGCAATATGAGGATGACCCTCAGAATCTAGTTTAACAGACCCGTTAAATGTCCACATATCGCCAGTACTTGCAGCTAACGTTTTCTGCTCTGCCTCTTCTCGATTCAATGGCATATTTAATAAATCACCTTGAACGTTTGTCCACTCACCTGTTTGTGTATTAAATGACATAAAGTGCGCATCATGACGTTCTGTCGTATGACCTCGACCACTAGGTTCCGCTCTTCCATCCCAACATAAATGATAATCAAAACCAACAATTATATTATTACCCTCACCTTTCACAGCCCAGGCATACCAGCTATCAACAGCATCTAAATCCGTACGTCTTTTATGCTTTAAGAAAGAGACAGGGGCATCATAAGTTCTGCCATTATCGGTTGATTTTTGATAAACCCAGTCACTTCTATGCGCACCGTGACGATAGAATAGATAAATATCACCATTATCCATCTTAATAGCTTGATTATATGTACCGAATACTGAAATATTATCTACTTCATCCCATTCAGTAATATCTAATGGACGTTTAGATATTGAATTTTTATTAGCGCCATGATGAATGTTACCTAAAGTATTAGTCCCATGATGCTTATCACCACCATGACCACCGTAATAAACATGAATATAACCTTCGTCATCGATTAATAATGTTGGTTTACCATGATTATCAAATTTTGTTCTACCCTCACGACGACCCAACTCACTCGTGCCAGCACGGAAAGGTCCTAACCACTCACCCGTCTTATGGTTATAAGATGCAATATATGGGTCTTCAAATGGACCTTGATAAGATACATAGGTAATTCCTTTATGGTAAATACCAGCAGGATTTTGAACAATTGCTAATGAATTTCCTGTACCGTTATCAGCAAAATAATCAACGTTTGCAGTTTGAATACCTGTGCAAGCAGAAATAGTGTATAACAAAGTAAGTGAAGTAATTATTGTTATAATTTTTTTATTTGACTGACATAACTTTTTAATACCACTCATATTTAATAGAGTCCTATTGAGAATTAAATTAAGGAGCCCTTGGACATTGATAAGCATGACAAACCTAACAATGCCAAGGGTTAAACACACTCTTATTTTTATTTATATGTTTCAAACATATCTAAAAATTCTTTAGCTATTTTCTTTTCTTTCAATACCAAATTATTTGACTCATTTGGGTCAATAGAAATATTATAAAGCTCTAAATCAGCATCAAATCCATAACGAACAGCTTTCCAATCACCCCTGCGTGCTGCTTGAAAAGTATCACCTATGATACCTGAATTTGGATCACCAACTTGTTTCGAAAACTCCCAATACAATGTACGCTCAGGCATTTCAATTGGGCTATCATTTAAGATTGATTTAATTGATACACCATTAGTGCGAACACGTGGTACCAAATCTAAATTTACACCTGCAATGTCCGCAAGGGTTGGTAAGACATCTGCAAACGTCCAAGGAGTTTGATCGACACGACCTTGTTTAATTTGGTCAGGCCAATGCAGGATCATTGGTACGTGAATACCACCATCATATAAATCACGCTTTTGTCCTTTGTAAGGTGCTGCAGCATCAAAGAACTCAGGATCCGCACCGCCCTCGTCGTGAGGACCATTATCAGATGTGAAAATAATAATAGTATTGTCTAATTGACCCGTTTTTTTAAGAGTATCTATTAATTGACCAACATAATCGTCTAATGCCGTAACCATACCTGCAAGCACCGCATTAGGACGTTCAATTGGCTCTGGGTAATACCATGCGTACTTATCTGTTGGTTTCCCATTTTGCATACCTAAATAAGGGGTTTCAGGGAAATCATACATGTCGCTGTACTGTTTAGGGACCGCTAAATCAGCATGCGGAGATGTATAAGCTAGCATCACAAAGAATGGGTTTTCACGGTCCTGTTTAATGAAATCAATGGTTTCATTAGTAAAGATCTCAGAAGCATATGCACCTTTTCGACCACCCTCATTAGCTCTAATACGTTCTTTAACACCATCACGCCATAAGATTTGTGGGTATTGACGATGACCTTCTAAGATAGAGTACATGCCGTACCAAGTGTCAAAACCCATGGCGAGTGGATCAGTCACACCCATTTTGGAACCAATAGAATACTTACCAAATAACGCCGTATCATAATCTGCGTGTTTTAAAACATGAGCCATTGTAATATCAATTTCTTCAAGCTGAACTGTGTTTGAATTATTTGACATATATCGGCCATCACGACCTGTAAATAGTGAAACGCGAGATGGTGAACACACAGTATTACCTGAATATGCTTGCTCAAAACGAACACCGTTCGCAGCCATCTCATCTAAATTAGGAGTCTTAATTTTAGTAGTACCATAAGCACCTACCTGATTAAAACCGAGATCATCAGTTAATATAAATAAAACATTTGGCTTCTCTGCAGCTACGGATACACTAGACATTAAAGTTAATGCAACTGCACTAATAATAGTCGTTAATGATCTAACTCGTTGAATTTTCATTTCAAGGTTCACCTTATTTAACATCATTGTCATCAAATTTACGATTATTTTACAACAAAGTTCAGTGGACAAAAAGACTTAATTTGAATTAATTTGACTAAAAATGACTATTTACGTAATAGGTTGATTACACGCCAGTTCTCATGATGAGAACTGACGGACTAGATTACCTAATGTTTCTTTAGCATCACCAAAAATCATGCGGGTATTTTGTTTAAAAAATAACGGATTTTCTATACCAGCAAAGCCTGCTGCCATGCCGCGCTTGAGGACAAACACATTTTTGGCTAAATCTGCATTAATAATCGGCATACCATATATTGGACTACCTGGTAGCTCTCTCGCAGCAGGGTTTACTACATCGTTTGCGCCAATGACGATGGCAACATCAAATGTATCAATGCGTGCATTGATTTCATCCATTTCGAATAATTGCTCATATGAAACATCCGCTTCTGCAAGCAAGACATTCATATGTCCAGGCATTCTGCCAGCTACTGGGTGTATAGCATAGGCCATTTCTGCACCGTTTTTCTCAAGTAACTCTTGCAGCTCTTTCATCACGTGTTGCGCTTGCGCTACTGCCATCCCATAACCAGGAATTACTAGCACAGATTGCGCAGCTTCTAGAACATAAAATGCATCCTCAGGTGTTAATGGTTTGATCTCACCTTCAATTTTGACATCGCTGGTTATTACCGCTTGGAAACCTGATGTTAATACATTAATCAGTGAACGATTCATTGCTTTACACATTATGTTAGTCAAAATGATACCGCTTGCCCCTACTAAAGAGCCCGCCACAATCAATAGATTATTTTCTAGCGCAAAACCTGCAGCACAGGCCGCCAAACCAGAGTAACTATTCAATAATGAAATCACTACTGGCATATCCGCGCCACCAATCGGTAACACAAACATCACGCCCATCAGCAATGCCAATGCAATCAGAACAATATGCCACGTCGCAACGCTTGGCTGTATAACGACAAGTACGCTAAGAGCAACAATAGCAACGATTAATGCGGCGTTAAACACTACTTGTCCTTTAAACACAATCGGACGTCCAATCATACGCTCGCTTAATTTGGCCCATGCGATAACACTGCCTGAGAAGGTAATCGCTCCGATTAATAAGGCCAACACACTGACGGTTAAGATAAACACATTAATTTGTTCAGCAGACACAATCGTTGCATAGGCAACCGCCAAGCTAGCAAGTCCACCGATGCCGTTGAAAAGTGATACTAGTTCCGGCATAGCCGTCATTTCTATCTTTTTAGCAGTAAACACACCAATAGCTGAACCAACGACAATACCTGCTAAAATAAGCTCAAATGATAAAATGTTTTTATCCAATAGAGTCACAATCACTGCAACAAACATACCCAGTGCGGATAATAGGTTTCCTTTTCTAGCAGTCGCTGGATGGCTTAATAACTTCAAACCAAAAATAAATAAAACTGCCGAAACGACATAAACAAAATTAATTAATACATTATAGTCTTGCACAATATGCTCCTATCGCTTCTTAAACATAGCTAACATGCGATCAGTCACCAAATAACCACCGACCACGTTAATTGTTGCCAGAGCAACAGCAGCAAATCCAAGCCAAGTGGCGAATTGTGAGTGTTCACCGCCGGATAGACTTAATGCACCAATCAAAGTGATGCCAGAAATAGCATTAGAACCTGACATCAATGGAGTGTGTAAGGTAGAAGGCACTTTACGAATGAGTTCGAAGCCAACAACAATGGCCAATATCAAAATAAACAGTAAATAAATAGCAATCATTATGCTTCCTTAAGTGAGTTTTGCACCATCTGGTTGGTAACGGACCCGTTATGTGTAATCACAGCAAGAATTTGAATTTCATCTTCCAAATCGATACTGAAAGTCTGTTCGTCCGAATCAGTAAATTCAGAAACCAAATTTTGCAAGTTGTTCGCATACATTTGCGAAGCATTGTAAGCAACCATATTTGGCCAATTACCCGTACCCACAATTGTCACCTTGTGCTTTACAATGACCTCACCAGGAACAGTACCTTCAACATTGCCACCATCTAGTGCTGCCATATCAACGATAACTGCTCCAGGTTTCATCTGGGCTATAGTTTCATCTTTAATTAACACTGGGGGTTTTCTACCAAACAGTTGTGCGGTCGTAATGACAATATCCGAATCACAGATACACTTAGCTTGTTCGGCTTGTTGAATTGCTAATTGTTCGGTGCTGAGTGCTTGAGCATAACCTTGCTCGGTTTGCTTTGTCTCACCCAAATCAATCTCTAAAAACTTTGCACCTAGAGAGCGTACTTGGTCTGCCACAACTGTTCGTGTATCAAAAGCAGTCACAGTCGCACCTAATCTTTTGGCAGTTGCAATTGCTTGGAGACCAGCCACTCCAGCACCAATAACAAACACTTTAGCCGGTTTAATAGTGCCTGCAGCAGTCATCATCATTGGCATTATAGATCTGTAATTATTAAGTGCTTGGATAACCATTGCATACCCTGCCAAACTAGCCTGAGAACTCAGGGCATCCATTTTTTGACAACGTGTAGAACGTGGGATCATTTCCATGCTAAAACTGGTAATACGGTAAGTAGTTAGGGCATCAAGATAGGCATCTTCATTAAATGCGTCTAAAAAACTGATTAGAATTTTGCCTTGAACTTGTGATAATTCAGATTGTGGTATTTTTCGCACGCTCAAAATCAAATCCGCACGTTTAAATAAATCCTCTCTCGAGTCAGCAACAACAGCACCTGCATCATTATAGTCAGAATCCTCAATATTTAGCTGGAATCCCAAACCAGATTCTATTAATACTGAATAACCCATTAATGTGTACGATTTAATATTATTGGGCAATAGTGCACAACGTGCTTCTTGGGAATCCAATTCACACGGAAAAGCAATCACTTTCATAACATATCCTAATAGTTATAAATAAACTCAATACCTTTTTAATTAATGCGCAAAACATCGCACCTTAAAATGTAAGGTACGACATTACGGAAGAACTATACTATTCTAGGTATTATTCGTAGATGTTGGCTTAACGTGCCATCCATCCTCCATCGACTAACATTACATGTCCATTCATGTAGTTAGATGCGGAACTTGCTAGGAAAACAGTAGCACCAGCTAGGTCTTCAGGTTTTCCCCATTCACCACAAGGTATGCGGGCAGTGATACTTTCGTAACGGTCTTTATCGTTACGGATATTGGTAGTATTGTCTGTTTCAAAATATCCAGGTGCAATTGCATTCACTTGAATACCTGAGCTCGCCCACTCGTTAGCTAGTGCTTTGGTTATTTGGGCAACACCACCTTTACTCGCTGCATATGCAGGAACGGTAATCCCACCTGAAAAACTGAGTAAAGAAGCAATATTAATGATCTTTCCAGAACCTTGCTTGAGCATATGATTTCCAGCCTCACGGCAAAACTTAAAAACACCATTTAAATTCACATTAATAACTTCATTCCAGTCATCATCTGAAAATTCATGCGCAGGTGCACGCCTTATTGTGCCTGCATTATTAACAAGAATATCAATACGACCATACTTTGCTACAACAGCGTCAATGACAGCAATAATTTGTTCGCCTTTAGATTGATCACATGCCAACGCTAAAAAATCATTATTTTTAGCTTTCAATAATGAAGACGTTTGTTCTAAATTTTCAATACGAGAACCAACCACAACAACAGTTGCTCCCGCATCGCTCATAGCCAGTGCCATTGCTTGACCTAATCCTCTTGTAGCACCAGTTACTACTGCAATTTTATCTTTTAACCCAAATTGATTTTCTAAATATGAAGGCATAAATATTGTCCTAATTATTACGATAATAATGAGGTTAACAATAAATCAAGTGATTGTAAATGATTAGATTTAATCGATATTGATTGCTATCGCTTGCTTAATATCTATATTTTTATTTACTTATATAAATTTACACCTAATGTAAAGAAAATTATCCATTTACGTCATAACTTTTCTTTTACAATCACCTGTGACTGAAGTACTATATTATATTAGCTTCAATAACTTAAATGTAGTTTATGTATAATAAAAATAATGACAATTCAACTGAACATGGTGGTAACCCTATGTTAGAAAAACATAGACAACAACTAATAAAAGATATTTTAGACCAGCAACAGTTTGCAAGTGTAAGAAGTCTTACTGAAAAGCTAAATTCGTCTGAGGCCACTATTAGACGTGACATTACTAAAATGGCTAAACGCAATGAAATAAAAAAGATTCGAGGTGGTGCTGAATCTATTCATGGTGAACCAATTAAAAAACATATTGCAAGTAGTGTTTTTAGAGTAGATAAAGCGAAACGCTCTGAAACCAAAAAACGCATTGCAAAACGCGCCGTTGAGTTATGTTCAGATGGTGATTCAATCATTATCAATGGTGGAAGTTCAACCTTTATGATGGGCGAATTCCTACCACAGGTTTCTGTGAATGTTTTCACAAATTCATTTGTACTTGCAAATCATATAACTGAAAATAGCGATAACCAGGTAAGCCTTCCAGGTGGTGAGATATATCGAGAACAGGGCATTATTTTAAGCTCTTATGAAAACGATTGCACACCTTACTACCATGGAAAAATGATGTTTATGGGATCACCTGGTGTGAGTAGATTCGGTGTAATGGAATCAGATCCTTTACTTATTCGTTCTGAACAAAAGTTGAAAAAACAAGCTGAGAAACTAGTTATTCTTGCCGATAGCAGTAAGATTGGCAAAAAAAGCAGCCTAGTACTCTGCCCTCTTTCAGAGGTCGATATTATTATTACGGATTCAAAAGTTGATCCAAAAGAAGTGAAGTTTCTTGAAGAAAATGGGATTGAAGTTCTAATTGTTGAAGCTGTAGATGATTAATCTACAGCTTCATTAGATTTAGTAAGTTCTCTCCATTTTTGTTTAAATTCATCTAACCCTTCAAGTTGAATTACTGTTGCAGGACTAACAGTAAGAATGGGTTTCTCTGTATCCCACTGAGTAAGATATGCAGCACCTAATACAGTACCAGTACTATCTTCAGACAACATGACTTCTTGATTTAATCTGAGTGAGTTAACAATAGAACATAACAAAGGGTTTTTAAGGAAAGCACCCTCGATATAAACATCGCCATGAGCACCTAACATATCAAGCTGGTAATCAATCATAAGTGCACAATACAACGTAGCAATAGCGATTCCACTAACTTCATTTACAGGGCCAATGAGTTTAGATTGGGCACCGCCAAATGGACCCGAGCCATCACTAAAATCAGGCAATGCAAATACTTCATTATTAATTACATTCTGAATATCATTTTGATTAAATTGTTCACCTAACCAAGAACCAGCCTGTTCACAAATAGCTTCAAATTCTCTTCCACCCATAAATCTTGCACATGCTATTGGTGAACCAAATGCATCGATATTAGCAAGCATATCTTTATCACTTTTAAGATTAGAAAGTGAAACCTGAGATGCCATTAATATGGTCCAAGTGCCAGTAGAAATAACTGTAAAAGGCTTATTTTCTTGAGCAATACGGTAACGTAAAAAACTTGCATTACTATCATGTAAACCACTGAAGAACTCACAACCTTTAGGTAAACCCAATTGATGGCATAAATCGTCTTTAATATCACCAACCTTGTGCCACGCTGGTTTGAGTTTAGGAAATAAATCGATACAATCTAATTGTTTGACAAGTTCAGAATATGTGTTGTCTTTAATTGACCACAAATCGGTGTGACAACCTAAAGAAGTAATTTCCGAAACACTCTCTCCGGTAAACCGCCACGCCCAATACTGAGGGTACATGAGAATATCCGTGGTATTAGCAAATGCCTCTGGGAATGACTCTTTCAGCCAATACAGCTGACGTCCTAGATTCAGCCCCCCAGGTAAGCTCGGAGAGAAAGTATCTACGAAATCAGGACGGTCCGTTTCATAACTAATAGAATCATCGAAAGGTTTAGTACATTCATAATCAAGAATCGGTAAAACTAAACCGTCAGGCGAAGCATTGTGTTTATCAATTAACGCAGCTGTCGCCCCATGTGTTGTAATCGTCATCTTAGTGATCGAGTATTTAGGTGTTATAGTTGTAATAGATGAACATAGCCACTTCCAAATGGCAGAAACATCTGCGCATGGGTAGATATCTGAAAGCACTGGCGTATTGCTCATTTGGGTTGAATGGACCGCTTCATAGCAACTATTCAACACCAACAACTTAACGTGTGTTTTACCAATATCAATAATTAATGTATGAGATAACTCTGCAACAGACATCATTAATCCCTAGTTCTTGTCTTGCTGCAACATGGCATAAGTTGCAGTAACAAAGTAAATTAACGTTGGTAATAGGAGCCAAGTTGTTGCAAGGTCAATATTTTCTGTTGCATACGACATAACACCTAAATAAGCGCAACTTATTAGGGCTAGGTAGGAAGCGTATTTTGCAACTAACACTTGCGTAGTGACTTTTTTCTTTGGATTTGCTTGTGTTTCAGCTAAATCATTCGCTAAATACGCACGCTCTGCTTCTTTTCGTTGGAATTCAGCAGCTTCATGTTCTGCGGCTTGTGAATAGGTTTCTTTAGCACCCATTACAGAAGCCAACCCAATGTAAAGCACTGTTGCAAAAATCCACAGTGGAATAAGGATGAAAAATAAGTGCAATAAACCAGTTTGTTCTACTGTAATACCTGCGACGACGGAAATAATCCAGGTAGCAAGCGCAGCTATGTTTGTAGTGTTACCCTTATATTTTGACCAGTAACGCGTCAAGCCTAACTTGGCAAATAACCAGTGCTCGGTAACGATGATTGCACCCACAGGGGCTAGTAACATGCCCATATAGCCAACAAAACCAAGTAACTTAGAAAATACAAACGGCGAACACGCAATAATCGTGGTAATAATACCGACCACAATGGTCACGCGTGTTCTACCCCACGCATGGTTTAGTGAACTAAACGCAAGACCCGCACGATAAATAGTTGGGTTAGATGTAGTCCACCCGGCGATAATAACGGCTAAGATACCAGATGCACCTAAAGCAGAGAACGCAACTGTACCTGGGTCGATAGCAGTAATGCTGGTATTAAGTAAGATAGCAGCTCCTGCGCCCATGATACCTGCACACACCCAAGCAATATAGTGACCAATGAACATACCTAAAGCTGAAAAGTATCCATATTTAGATTTCTTTGCAAAACGCAATAGAGTCATATCGCCTAAGCTACCGTGCATGGCTAAGTTCGCAATCCACGCAAAGGCAGCAACGTGCCAGATACCAATATCACTATCGTTATCTATCCAAATTGAATCATTTGCTACTTTAAGAAAATCACTAAAGCTGCTGATACCATCAACGCCTGCTGTTGCAAGAACTGTAGTTGGCAACATTACTAGTGCACCGACAATAAACATGAGTATCATCCAAGGTGCGCACACTTCAGCAAAAGCTGCTAATTTTTTAAAACCCTTAACCGCCATATAAACTACGACAGCACCAACACCAAGGACAACCAATACAAAGCGCATATCCGTTGGGAAATACCCTATTTGGTCATCTATACCAAATAAAATTCTTACAGCGGACGCAGAAACGGTGATCATGGCGCCTGCTAGCACACAGAACAAAACGCCGTTCACAACACTGTAAAATTTAATGGTACCAGGACCGGCAATTTTCTCTAAATACGCATACAAAGTAAGTCTGGTATCGGTAGCAATCGGTGCAGTAATCAATCCCCAGGTTAATACAGCTAGTAAATTACCAAACAGCAAACCGACTAAAATGTCACCAGCACCAACACCCCAAGACACAAATAATGCACCTATAACAAATTCAGTACCTGCCACATGCTCACCAGAGTAACTGGCGGCAAATGGTTTAGGGCCTTGTAATTTATCGGGCGAGACCGGTTGGGTTTCAAATTCTTCTGCACTTGACATAACTACTCCATGACAGCTTACTTTGCTGCATTTTTTTTATTATTAAGTTGCCATTAACAGGCATACATCATTTTATATTTAAACAATACCTGAGCCGTTGCCGCCACTATTAGGACGTACTTTGGCTACTGCACTTCTATAACCAGATGCACGGTATGTAGCAATCGGATCAATTGCTCCGCCCTTGCGTAAGCGTGCCATCTCTAAGATTGGAGATACGTCGGTTGTGAACGCTTTTTTCAAAGTGTTGCTTGCCATTAGTGCATCATTGTCAGCTTGATATTGAGTTAATGCATTGCGGTCAACCAATAAGGCTGCTATGTAAGAGCGCTGCACGCTAGCCGCTGAATTCATCAAGCTTTCAATTGGATCTGTCACATTGTGAGACTGATCGAGCATATAGTTTGGATTAAATTCTGCTTGGTTGCGATGTTCTGCATCAACTAACTCGTTAAAAATCAAGAACTGCTGATATGGATGTAGACTACCGCTATCCAAGTCGTCATCGCCATATTTAGAATCGTTAAAGTGGAAACCACCTAACTTCTTAAACTGAATCAAGCGTGACACGATCATTTCAATGTTTACGTTAGGTGCATGGTGTCCCAAATCAACTAACGATTTGGCTTGTGGACCTAGTTCCATTGCCGCGAGTATATTACTTCCCCAATCCTGAATAATTGTTGAATAAAAAGCAGGTTCGAACATTTTGTGCTCGATATGCATTTCCCAATCACTTGGTAGTCCAGCATAAATTTCTTTCATACTTTCTAAATAACGTTCGAACGCATGCTGAAAATGTTGTTGACCGGGATGATTAGAACCGTCTCCAACCCATACAGTCAATGTCTTAGAACCCAACATTTGACCCCACTCAATACACTCTAGATTATGAGCGATGGCTAAATCACGACTATCTTTACTTGTGTTACTCAAGCTACCGTATTTAAAGCTGTGTTCTTGTCCTGGCTGATCTTGGAACGTGTTTGAATTGATTGAATCCCATTTTAAATTTAGTGCGTCAGATGCGTCTTTTAACTCACTAAAATCATCTACTTTATCCCAAGGGAAGTGCGGAGAAACACGCTCTGTCGCTTGAGTTAAATCATTGATAACGGCACTATCTTCAAGTTTTTCAAAAATATTACGTGGCTCACCTTCACCCGGGAAGCGCGCGAAACGCGTACCACCAGTACCTGTACCCCAAGAAGGTACAGCAATTTGGAACTTTTCAGCGGCCGATGTAATTTCATCAATATTAATGTTGTCACGCGCTAGTTTGTTACCTAGCGCTTGATAATCTTCTTGCAAATTTGCTTCTAGTTTTGCGTTTTGTTCAGCTATAATTGCTTTATCGATACGTTGTTGCTGCATATATTTTCACCTATAAATTCGTTGTAGTTACATTGTTATACGTTGTTATTTAACGCAAAAATGCTTCATGTAATCCGCCATCAACACTGATGATTTGGCCCGTTGTTTTACTGAGTTGACCAGACACCATTAGGTATGCTGCTTCGGCTTGATCTGCGGGAGTAATTGGCTGTTTGGTTAATGTACGCTGGGCATAAAAAATCGCTAACTTATCACGTAATTCATCATCACTGTCATTTTCAGAATAATCAACATGATATTTACTTAAAGATGCTATAACCCGGTCACGTGGGAACATTGTGCTTCCTTTGACGACTGTAGCAGGAGCTAAACCATTTACGTTTACTAATGGAGAGAGTTCGACAGCTAGCTCACGGACCAAGTGGTTTGCTGCAGCTTTAGATGTGTCGTAAGCCAATGATCCTTTTTTCGATACCACTGCATTTACACTGGTGGTTAATACCATAGCGCCCGGTAAGTTTTGTGCTTGCCAAAGTTTATTGGCTTCAGTACCAACAATGTATCCACCTTTGACGTTTACAGCAAAACTTACATCAAACATTTCATCATTGCCCATACCTGCTTGACCTGGTGCTAAGAAAACACCAGCAGTTACGATAACTTTATCGATTCCGCCGTAAGCTAGTGTCACCTGCTTGAACATCTCTGATACAGACTGACGGTCAGTAATATTTACTGCTAAAGCAATTGCTGGACCGCAACCAGAAATACCAGTTCCTGCAACACCAATACCTTGACCATAAATAGCGGTTAGTTCATCTGCTGTTGCTTGTGCAGCATCTAAGCGCAGGTCAGCACATACCACGTGTGCACCCTCTTTAGCAACGCGGAAAGCTGTTTCTTTACCGATACCGTCGCCAGCTCCTATAACCACTACAATATCACGTGCTAATGTGGCTTCTTTTGGCATACGTTGAAGTTTTGCTTCTTCTAATGCCCAGTATTCTATATCGAATGCTTCTTGTTGCGGTAAAGCAGTATACTCACTTATAGCTTCAGCTCCACGCATGACTTCAATTGCACAATTATAGAATTCAGTTGTAACTCTTGACTCTGATTTATTTTTGCCCCACCCAATAATACCTACACCAGGAATTAATATAACGGTTGGACTTGGATCACGCATCGCTGGTGAATCATCACGCTTACAATTATTATAATATGCTTCGTAATCTTTGCGATATTGAACAATACCAGTGTTTAGTTTAGTTACTAAAGTATCAAAATCATCTACAGCAGGGTCAAAATCAACATATAGCGGCTGTATTTTAGTTCTTAAAAAGTGATCTGGGCATGATGTGCCTAACTTAGCTAAACGTGGCGCATCAACACTGTTAACAAATCTTAATGCTGTTTCATCTGATTGCACCGTGGCGACAAATTTAACTTTATTTGATAAAACACCTCGAGCTACAGGTAAAAATTTAGTAAGCAGCTCGGTCCGTTCATTATCAGACAAACTTTTAACTTTAGCACCACCAAAAGTCATTTCACCTTTATCATGTTTTTCAATATAACGGGCTGCTGTTTCAATAACCCACAATGAAGTTTCATAACAACTTTTACTTTCAGATTCCCAGTTCGTATGACCATGTTGGCCAAGTAATATACCTACACTATCTGGTTTTGCAGCATATGCATCTTCGCAGACTTTGGCAGCTTCCCAACCTGGGCGCATCCAAGGAACATATGCCATTTTCCCACCCCAAACAACTTCTGTGAGGGCTTCTTGGTCTTTACATGAGGCGATAGCAATAACCGCATTTGGGTGTAAATGATCTACATGTTTATCAGCAATCATAGAATGAAGAGGTGTATCTATTGACGATGCGCGAGGATTTAAACAAAAATTACAGTGCTTATACATGCCGATCATGGCATCTTCACCTGCGGATTTATAACCTTTATCGTCTCTAGCTTGATATGTATCATCAAGGCTGGTTAACTTACCTTGATAAAGTGATGAAAAGTTTTCTAATTTGGCAGTACGTAAATCGCCACCAGAACCTTTTACCCATAACACTTCTACGTCTTCACCAGTGAGAGGATCTTTTTCGATTAACTTTGCAGATGTATTTCCACCACCGGTATTAGTTATACGCTGATCTGCACCAAGTATATTAGAACGGTAAACTAAGCTTTCAACTTCACTTAGCCCTGCAGCATGTGCATCGTCCCAGCTATAATTTACATGTTTGAATTCTTCTTTTTTATTCGACATAGATAATGTCTCTCCCAGTGTTCTTTAATGGAAACTAAATTAACGATATCTTTACAATTCTACCCCTGATATAAACATAGTCAAGCAATTTTAATCAAATTCAATCACAATGGTTTTGTTTACGCATAATATGATTAAATTTGATTAGTACAAACGATATCTGTAAAAATAAGAATAGATAAAATATAACTATGAGTATAAATATGTCTGAAATAGTGATTGGGCAACTACTAGGTGGTTTCAGCTTTGCTCTTGCCATACTCGCTTATTATCAAACCAATGATCGCACTTTAAAAATGCTACTCACTCTTTTGTATGTCGTACATGGCTTACACTTTTACTTCTTAGATGCTCACGTTCCAGCTTTGATATGTGGATTAAGCCTTATCAGGACTGTCATATCGATATATAGTTCGTCTTTAATAGTAGCATGCATTTTTATATTGATAACGCTTATTATAGGCACAATAAATTACCAATCCGTAACGGACATTTTCGCAATTGTAGCCAGTATCATCGGAATATATTCGTTGTTTTGTTTATCCGGCACCAAAATGCGCATCGGTATCATTTTGGGCGCCTCGTGTTGGTTAATCAATAACCTTTACATTGGTACTATCGGTGGTGCTTTGATGGAGGTATTTGTGATATCAACTAACCTTATGACGATTTATCGTCTACAAAGCGATGGTAAATAAGTGCTGGATCATTCGTTTCGTTCATTTTTTCAATAATAACCTTGTCAAATGTTACCTTTATTTTTTGGATATCTGCTTCTGTACTATTAATAATATTGAACTTTTCTTCGGGATCATTTTTCAAATCATACATTTCATCACGCTGTGAATTATTAAAATCTTTTATCAATTTAAAACGCCCATCACTATAGCTGCGCATTTGGGTAACTGACTGGTGTAATGACGAGTAAGCAGCATAATAATCGCTGGACAATATTTGCTCAGGATCTAAAAACAACGGCAAATAACTCTGTCCACGTACAATGTTATCCTTACTCACTTTTCCTCGCGCTATAGCAACGAGCGTTGGAAACCAATCGAGATTTGACATAGTTGAATCGTTAATAGATGCCTTGGGTATTACTCCTGGCCAACGTACGATGGTTGGTACTTTTAAACTGTTGTCATACATATTGGGACGCTGGCCGCGCGGTACATTAGGAGTCCCCAGTGGAGGCTCATACAGTAACCAATAACCATTGCCTTTATGCCACATACCGTTATGAGCGATGTTGTATCCGTGATCCGATGTAAATATAACCACGGTATTTTGTGACAGTCCCAACTGCTCAAGTGTTTGCATCAATAAACCCACATTGCGATCGATACCTGTCACACTAGACATATATTCACGCATCAGTTTTCGTGCTCGCTCAGTATTTAATCCAGGATAATCTGGATGAGGCAAAGCAATCTCTACATCTTCATAAGGGGCGGCATCTTCTGGCGCAACAGGCAAAAAGCGATAATGTGGAGCCCGGTAGTGCAACGAGAGCGCAAATTTATCGTCCTTATGTCTGTTTAAAAACGCAATGGCGTGGTTGGTTAAGACGTCGACCGTTAGTCCAAGTTCATTTGTTTCAACACCGTTCACTTCCAAACGTGGATCCTCTGGCGTAGTGCCTCCAGCTAGGAAACCAATAAACTCATCGTATCCGTGCTGCGTTGGATGATGTTCCGGTTGATATCCCAAATGCCACTTACCAATCAGACCTGTTTTGTAGCCAACCTTTTGTAAAATTTCAGGCCACGTTTCATATGACTGCTCAATGCCTAACAAGGGTTGATGCGCGGTGAGAGTTTTGGCTTTTACGTTGATCCAATCATCTATTCCTAGCTCAAAACCGTATTGTGATGTAAGTAGACCAGCTCGAGCAGGACTGCATACCGGTGTGGTTGTATAGGAGTTCGGTAAATAAAGACCTTGTTCAGCTAAGTCATCCAAATTAGGGGTGTAAATCTGAGTATTTCCCGAATATCCAAGTGCCCAAGGCGCTTGGTCATCAGTGTAGATAAATAAAATATTAGGTGTCTGAGCTTCTTGTTTAACAGCGCATCCTAGTAAACTAGAAATAATGATTAAGAGCAGAAGATGTTTCATAATCGTTTAATAAATGAAATTATTTGATTTAATTTGCACCAAATAGACGGGCAATGCAAGTTAATGCTAACATTAATGATACAAATATCTGACTTGGTCTCGTGATGAAATTATTTTCTTTTGTTTTGGTATTGGCAACTATGTTCACAATTACTGCATGTACAAATACAACATCCAGTACTACTCCACTGCTATCAGTCCAACTTCACTCGTTACGCGATGCTGTTGCAGATGACTTTAAGGGCACGCTCACTGCCATCGCAGAGATGGGATTTGACGGTGTAGAGTTTGCTGGACGATACGGTGAGTTTGCCTCGGATCCAGAAGGACTAAAAACATTTTTAGCGGACTTGGGGCTAAAAGTCAGCGGTATGCATGTCAGTTTACCACAACTGACAGGAGAAGAAGGGGAACGTAACATTGCGTTCTTTAAAACACTTGGAGCAAGAATTATCATCATTCCTCATGATAAACGCATCAATAATCCTGCTGAAATAGATGAATTAATACAAGAGTTCAACATCCTAACAAAGCGCTTAGCAGAGCATAACTTGCAGCTTGGATTCCACAATCATGCAAAAGAATTTGAGTCGTACCAAGAGGGTACTTTTTGGGATTATTTAGCACAAAATACCGCACGTAACTTTGTCCTACAATTGGATGTTGGCTGGGCATTATTTGCAGGACAAGATCCTAATCAGCTTGTGAAACAATACGCGAATCGAACGATTACAACTCACATCAAACGTCGTACCTATCAAGGTAAACCAGGTACTGTACCCGCAGATTCGCAAGTGATTTTAGGTGGTGATGATTTTGATTGGGCTAACTATGTCTCTAATACCACTGCGTACGGTGGCACGCAGTGGTTAGTAATAGAGCAAGAAGAATACCCCGAAGGATTAAGCCCGCTGCAAGCGGTTGAGGCATCCTTTAAGGGACTCAAACAAGCGTTGAGTCGTTAATTTGATATTGCATTGTTACTGACGAAATCATACATTTGTGAGCCTGCTAATAAGAAAGCACCAACACCGTATAACTGTGAGTCGTCATAGGCCACCACATCAGGTTTATCGTTAACGCCTTGCACCCAACCGAACTTACCATCAGGATGCACAGCATTATTCAACACTGTCCAAGCGTTTAGAATTTGTGGCAAATATTCTTTTTCAGACAGCAAACCTTGATTAATGCCCCATAACAAACCATAGGTAAAGAAAGCAGTACCGCTTGACTCTGGGTATGGATCTTTTTCACCAGCCAATAACGACATAGGCCAAGAACCATCTTTCTTTTGTAGTTTGATGATTGACTGAGTCAGATCCATGTATAGATTCTCATAATATGGACGGTACTGATGATCTTCAGGTAATTGAGCGAGAGAATTTACAATACCGGCGTATACCCAACCAACCCCACGCGACCAAAAAATTTGCTCATCGAATTTGCCCTTGCGGTCAAAATAACGGGAATCACGGAACATCAATCCTGTTTTAGGATCTAGCAAAAAATCTACCGTAGCCTGAAATTCTTTGTGCGCATATTCTATGTACTTTTGATCGCCAGTTGCATTTGATAACGCAATCAGCGTTGGAGGTGCCATAAACAAAGCATCAGCCCAACACCAACGCCACTGACAGTTATGCAATCGATCTGCGTTACGACCGGCAATAAAAGTTAAATCGTTAGTAGGGTTTTGTTCTATCAGCCAATCAAATACTTCTTTCACAGGTACTAGTGCCGCTTGGTTATTATGCCGGTTGTAATACCACAAGTTCATTTGACCAATGACATGATCATCTGCAAAGTATTTCACCTTACCCATGCGCCAGTCATGAGCTTCACCAACATAACCTATCCATGTCTCATAAAACGGGTTTGGCGAACGTTCTGCTAATTGTGTCAAACCTACGTAAAATGCTCCTTGAATCCAACGTCCATAAGATTCTGACCCAAGTTGAGCACGCCCTACATGCGGCATATATTGGGTTCGCGCTACCTGCCAGTTTGCGACTTTTTCGATAGTCTGCATGACAGTCTCAGCATCCGGTAATGTCTGGGTTTTCTGCGTTACTACTACAGGAGCACCCTGCGTTATCTCACATGCGGTTATAGTCACCAACAGCACACTGCCAAGCAGCAAACGAGATAAATATTTTAAATTCATCTTAGAATCTCCTTTTTTATTACTCTTTTAAGTTTATAATTTGCCAAAAGTATCCGTATTTCCATCATGTTTTACTTTAAGTCAAACACCTGCAAATACAAAGTACGCGTATCGCCTGTCCCTTCAGCTTGTTTCAGAAAATAATAGACTTTACCTTTTGCAACATACGAGACTCCCTTATCAAAAATAGGACCATGATCATGTTGATAGACAACCTCAAAATTACTTGTTCCACCAGGGGCTTTTGCGATAGTCACGCGGCCAGATTTTAAACCAACGAGGTATATATTATTGTCGAAAGTGTAAAGCTGACCGTTTAAGTTGTATGGTACCGTTTTAAACTCATCAGTATCTGCTTTGCGATAAGTATGTAAGTTTATTACTTCACCAAACTCCAAATCATTTACCTGACTGATAAAATGCTCATCTCCTCTGTCAGTTACAATGAAGTCGAAGCCATGACTAATAGAAACTTGATCTTTTTTGATAGTTTTTGCCCAATCTCCAGGCTCAGCAATTTTAATCAATTCAGCATCGGTAAGAGGAAGTTCAAAAGCCTGATTATTGGCGCCTCGCCATTGCGAAATTCCCATCGGATCATTTGAAAAGGCGTAGTAAATACCGTCTTGATACAAAAACTTATCGTTAAGATTTTTTAAACGGCGTTGAAAGGCAATACGAAACTTATTTCCTACATATTTAAAGTCACCATAAAGTCCCCAATCATACTCACTTCCATGTTGTGAGGCCAAAACACGATTGAAGTCATAGTAACCGTGCCATTGCTGACCATCATAGCGTGTAAAAAGCATTTTTCCGTTACGTGAAAAACCATAGCGCATCTTCATAAAAAGTTCGCCATTTTCACCCGTAAAGAAGGCGGGATAAGTTAACAACTTTGTAGTTTCAATATCATCGATGCCATGAAATTGTAAATGTTTATAATGACCCGCTTCGGAATTAACAAACAATGCTAGGGTAAAGTCTTCATCACTCACACTAGCGGCACCTTCTAATGAATATGAATAACGTAAATAGTCGTGGGCGAAGTTCGGGTAGCGGCCATTGCGATGCATATCGTATAAAAGGTGTATCGTGTCGTTTTTTGGGCTTATACCTACAGCAATTGTGTTATGCGTTTCACCAAGCCACCATTTACCTCTAAAGCCGGTATGTCGGTGTGGGAATTGAATGGTTTTGGTTACCCCTGTTTTCGTATTGAACCGAGAAAGCATAACATGACGGTTTTCTTTGCCACCTTGATACCATGTCATAAACACGAAATGTTTGAAGACTTTAATACAATCTCCATGTGGCGACAGCGCATTACCAAAAATATAGTCATAACCGTCCGGGTTATTCCCAGTATGTTTATTATTTACTTTATCACCATTAAAAAACATCGCTTTATTTGTAATTTTCACTTCTGACATTAAAGCAGCGTTAGCTTTAAAAATAAAACCGAAAACTATAGCAATCCACAACAAACTATATTTTTTTAGTACACCTATTTTATGTCTATTCATAATGAACAAAACTAATCCTGTTTTAATATACTTGTTCTTATCGCTTCGCTAGACTTAAACCCGAGTCGATGGGCAATCGCTGAAAGCTGATAGCCTTGTTCAAGTTGAAATGGGCCTTGATATAATTGCCACTCGCTGTGATGTTCGGTCTTATACCCAATAATAGCGCCTTGTGTAGGTGTGCTGATAGATATTGTATCTCCAACAAGTTCAATCTCTGGCGGTTCAGTAACCGGTTGCGTCTCAGCACTATTCCAAAGCTGGTTAATCAAATCCGCTTCAGCCATTGATGGATCATCTCCAGTACGCTCAAGCCATTGGGCTAATTCAGCTCGAAAACGTTTAAGCTCCGGTGCATATTTAGGATTTAATGCTAAATTGTTAAGTTCATGCGGATCATTTAAAGTATCAAATAACTCTTCTTTCGGTTTGTCCTGCCGAAACCACTGAGCTTGATGTTCATTAAGCTTGTTTTGTTCATATAATGTTAGCAATGATTGCATTGTGGGAATTTTTTCACGGTAAGCAACGGGCAAATAATACCCCTGCTCTGGACGATAATTTCGAATATATTTAAAACGTTTATCTTTTACTGCCCTAATAGTATCGGTAAAACCATCAAAGCGATCAGCCGCAGCAAATACATATTCCCTTGCTTGCTTTTTAGTTAAGCCACTCCCGTCAGCAAAAGGTAAGCCATGCATATTATCAGGCACTGATTTTGAAGCCATCGCCAGGGTTGTCGGCGCAAAATCAACAAAACTAATCAAACGGTCATCACGCTTACCGGCATGTTTAGCGTTGGGGAAGCGGATAATTAAGGGTACTTTGAGCCCTGAATCATAAATTAAGCGTTTTTGTCTAGGCAACGGGCCGCCGTGGTCGGCATAAAATACAATGATGGTTTCATCATATAACCCGTCATCTTTTAGCTGTTGTAACACCGCACCAATCTGTTTATCCGTTTCTACTAGATTATTGTACATTTTCCATAAATCTCGTCTTATTTCTGTGGTATTAGGTAAGTATGGTGGGATCGGGAAGTCTATATCTTGGCCAATATGTACCGGAGTTTTATCAGCGGAAGTTTTGATAGAATGATGCTGAGGCAATACTTCAATTTTTTCACGGTCGCCGGCAAAATAATGACGAAATTCTATTTCACGGATACCGTAGGGCTCAAATAATCCCGATTCATGTGTGGTAGTGAAATTAAACACAGAGTAAAAAGGTCTATTAACTGGCCGATTGCGCCAATGAGCACTGACGCTGTTTTCATGCCAAATCGCTTGGGGTGGTTTAAACTGATAATCTGTTTTGTAGTTGTTGGTCGTGTAGTACCCAGCTTCTTGCATGTGATGACTCAGGATTTTGGCATCACTTGGAGGGATTGCTTCGTACTTAGGTAGACCTGTTTCTTTGGTATTGGAGCCAGTTCTCATATGGTTTGCACCAAATGATGTTGGGTACATTCCCATAGCGAGTGCCGCTCGACTCGGCGCACATACGCCTGAAGTAGAGTAAACGTTCGTGAATACGATACCTTCATTTGCCAATGAACTGATATTCGGTGTTGCTACTGTATTATCACCATAAGGTGCAATAATCGGCGACATATCCTCAACCACTAACCATAAAATATTTGGCGATTTTTGCTCGGCTTGTAACGGCATTAAACTAGTTACGAAGTAAAAACAAAATATTGCATAAAATTTCATGAGTAGTGGTTTCATCGAACGCCGCCTTCTTATATACACTTCAAAAAACGCTAGCTACTAAATAAGTGATTTAACGTAATCAGCGATGATTTCATTTTTGCAATGAGTGAAGAATGTTGACTGAAACTGCTGACTGCCAACCGCTTGTTTGACCAGCTCCTGATCAAGACTTTGGAACGATTGTAATAAACTATCTTTGGCAACTGCTGCTTTTACTTGCGTTAATATACCCGCATTACGCTGTTGAGGTTCGGCACGTTCAATAGGATAACCTTGACCACGCTCACCTGTAGTAAATGCTTTTTCAAACATGTAACGTATGTTTAATTCAGCGCCCCAGCCGAACCCTTTTGCAAATGCTAATGCTAGCGCGTTACCATTATTGACTTGGTTGAACAAAAACGCATCCGTTGGGTCAATACAATATCCACAAATTACGCCTGGATGAGCATTTAAAGACATCATCGCACCTTGTCCTGTTCCACAACCGGTAATGACAAAATCCACTGCCCCCGTGTTGAGCAGTAAACTCGCTTGAATACCTAAATGAATATATGTTAAGTGGTGATCGTTTTCGTCCACCATACCGACGTTATGCACTTCGTAACCAAGTGGATTAACAACCCCTTCTAATTCTTTTAACACAACTGCGTTTTTGCCAGCTTGGCTATTTTCTAAAGTGAGTGCTATTTTCATTGGCTTTTCTCCAGTAACGATTAATATTTATGAATAAATATGATTTAAATTGATTTTTTATGATTAAAACTGTAACAATATACAATAATTTAACAACTTCGGATAGTACCTATGTACATAAAGCTCGGTTTCTTTTCTTCTATTTTTATTGGTAATTTGCTATTTATCAGTGGCTGCACAACCCCAACTAATACTCCTCAAGATAAAGATTTGCAAAGTATGCTGAACATCGAAAGAAGTATATTTATTCAAAAATATGCCAAGGAAGATCCTGTATTGACAACGCTTGCAGGACAAGCAACCCCGAAAGATAAACAAAGTATAGATTATTGGAATTGGCGTAGCGACCAGTATCTATACGGACAATATCCAGAATACCAAGCGATTTATGATGCACAAACTACAAATAAAACATTCCACCAAATCTATGACATGCCGATAGAAGCTCTTGGACCAACACCGGCTCCAATCAACTCTCTAAGTGCACTTCCTGAAGGGTATTTCACTGAAAATTTACCTGGAAATCCACACACCGGATGGAACATAGTATCGGGTGAAACTTTATACATTACTTATCAAGGGAATCTAACTGACCCATATATCGCAACTTACAATCTGGCAACGCATCAGTGGAA
>ENA-OUOG01001537-OUOG01001537.1-marine-metagenome-genome-assembly--contig:-NODE-1537-length-26415-cov-8.254233_pt1 | contig 26415 bp, 19 predicted proteins | sample MGYA00248635_ERZ508505 | MGnify/ENA primary metagenome ERZ508505 (study PRJEB26176, sample SAMN06267871) | marine metagenome | isolation source: Saanich Inlet, British Columbia, Canada | place: Pacific...
GCCAAATACATCGTATCCGTACTCAAAAACCCAGCGATAAAAGACGCAGTACACGCACTACTAAAAAGAGGTGGATTGATGCTTGGTATTTGTAACGGTTTCCAAGCATTGGTAAAATCAGGTTTATTGCCATATGGTGAGATACGAGATTTGGACGAGACTTCTGCTACTATGACGTTTAACAACATAGGTAGACACATCAGTCAAACGGCACACGTAGAAGTAATGTCTGACCAAAGCCCTTGGTTACAAGGTATGAAAGGCAAGAAATACATTGTACCGTTCTCGCACGGAGAAGGACGTTTCTATGCTTCTGATGAAATGGTAAAAGAACTCGCAGGCAATGGGCAGATAGCTACGCAATACATCGACTTTGAAGGAAATGTAGCGCTCGATATGCCGTATAATCCAAACGGATCTGTACACGGCATAGAAGGCATCACAGATGCCACTGGACAGATTTACGGACGTATGGGTCACCCAGAGCGTTACCGCAAAGGATTAATGAAAAACATTCCTGAAATGGCCTTTATGGACATTTTTAAGAATGGTGTGGAGTGGTTTAAGTGAGCACTATTAATACGCAGTAATTAACACCTTCTCGAGCCTGCTCTTACGAATTTGTAATCCTGACAAGGAATTTCTTAAAAGGCTTGCGTTTGTGTCCGTGGGGACACGAACTATTTCGACTGAAGATACGACTATTTCTGCTATAGACAAACGTTAAATCGGAGACGTACGAGTTCGTGTCCTCACGAACGTTCTCAAATGGTTAATCTAAGACGCATCAGTTCGTATCTCCACGAACTTTTTCTGTGTTCAAATTACGGACTTACTTGTTCGTGTACTCACCAACGTCCCAAACTTTCATTTTAAAAATGATCCTCATACCGCTCGGCCAAGTCAAACCAATCCTTTCCGTCCGCATAAAACTTGGCAGAAGAATATTGATATTCCTCAGGAGTGGCACTCAATTTCCAATGTTTCTGCAACGGATTATTATGAACATAATTAAGCTTTTGAAGCAACATGTTAGTGGTATAGAGATGCATAGCTTTGGAGTCACGTTGCCAAAATTCGTAGTGTTTATTAGGGAAGTCTACAGCGTATTCTTCAAGCAGAGCAGGGTGCGTATTTCTTAAGTGTTTCTGAAATTGATGTCCAGTAAATTTGGTAAATGACGCGGATGGGAGCTCTTTACCATTGTAATCATTTAGTTTCCAGATAAGGTGTATGTGATTTGGCATTATCACGTAGGCTAATATATGAATTAGTTTTTGCTCTTTGAGATAGCGTAGACTGTCTATTATGATTAGCTCGCAAGCATCATCCGATAGTAAATGTTTCCACTCATTGATAGTGGCGGTCCAAAAATATACTTGTCCAATGTCCATAAATGATTTGCGAGTATGAGGTGTCATAAATTCAAATATACAACAGGGAGGGTTCGTGGGGAGGGGACACGAACCAATTCTACTAGGCACGAAGGAATTCTGGGGACACGAACCATTTCTACGGGAGACACGAAACAATTCTGCTATAGACAAACGTTAAATCAGAAATGAATGAGTTCGTGTCCTCACGAACGTCCTCCAATAGTCAGTCAATCGAAGACGCACCAGTTTGTGTCTCAACAAACATCCAATTTATAAACTCTTCTCCATCACATAATGATCCATACCCACTTCTTGGAAAACATCTGAGGTTACTTTGTACCCAAGCTTTTCATAGAAACCTACTGCATAGTGACGGGAGTGAAGGACAATAGATGTCAATCCATTGTTGGCTGCGTAGTCTTCGAGTGCTTTTACGAGCTCGATTCCATAGCCTTCCCCTCTTACTTCTTCAGCTGTTGCCATTTGACGGAGTTTGCCTACTATAGGTTTATAGTCTGGAACCAAAACAACAATACCAACGACTTTTTCGCGGGACAAAGCAACAAAGTGTACATCCTCTTTTCTGTCATTAAAAGCAGGATCGTTAGCTGGGAGTCCTAGTGGTTTTCTAAGTACTTCTGCTCTAAGTTTCCTAGCCTGACGATGGTAGTCTGAACTAAAATCTGCTATGTGAACCTTCATACTCATCTATACCAATCCTTTCTTAGCTTGAGCATCTACCACAGCGAGATTTATCATATTTACTATCTCGCGCACTGAGCTACCTAACTGAAGCACATGTACCGATTTTTTGAACCCGAGAAGTACTGGGCCAATTGCCTCTGAAATACCTAAACTCTGAACCATTTTGTAAGCGATATTGCCCGAACTAAGTGCCGGGAATATGAATACATTGGCATTTTCATCTCCTAGCTTGCAGAATGGGAATAGCTCTTGACGTAAATCAGCATCTAAGGCTGTATTGGCTTGCATCTCACCGTCTACTAGTATCTCAGGGTTTTCTTTGTGCAGTTTCGCTAGAGCAGTTTGTATGTTAGTTACCGTAGGTCCTTTTGCAGAGCCAAAGTTACTATAGCTGAGCATTGCTATACGCGGTTTTACCTGCAACTTGCTTACCATCTTATGGGTCAGTTTTACGATGTCTACTAGGTCGTCAGAGCTAGGATCTATGTTTACGGTAGTGTCAGCAAAGAAAAGTGGGCCTTGCTTGCTCATAATAATATACATGCCTGCCACTTTATCTGTGCCCGCTTCTTTTCCTATAATTTCTAGGGCAGGACGAATAGTGTCCGGGTAGTTGCTACTCTGTCCGCTAATAAATGCATCAGCCTCTCCCTGCTCTACCATCATAGTGCCGAAGTAGGTGCGTTGGCGCATTTTACGTTTGGCTTGGAATAAGGTTAGACCTCTACGTTGCCTTTTTTCAAAGTATGCTTCTCCGTACTTTTCGGTAATTTCGGGTGAACGACTAGGATCAATAATGGTACAGTCGCCAAGGTTAAGTCCCAGCTCTCTTATGGACTCTCTTATTTGGTCTTCAAAACCTAATAAAATAGGGATACAGCTTCCTTCTTCACGAGCTACGTGGGCTGCTTTTAGTATTTTGGGATTATCCGCTTCTGCAAATACTACGCGCTGAGGTCTTTGCTTAGCACGTAAAGATATGGTGCGTAAAAATCGATTATCAAGCCCCATACGCTTGCGCAATTCAATCTTATACGCATCCCAATCAGTAATATCATATCGGGCTACACCGCTGTCCATAGCCGCTTTAGCAACAGCTGGAGATACGGTGGTTATTAGTCTGGGATCTAGCGGCTTTGGAATTATATAGTTCTTGCCAAAACTCATGTCTGGCTGGTTGTAAGCTAGTAGTACGCCATCCGGCACAGGTTCTTTGGCTAACTCTGCAAGTGCTTTTACTGCAGCTAGCTTCATTTCTTCATTGATAGCAGTAGCGCGTACGTCTAGTGCTCCTCTGAATATGAAAGGGAACCCAAGTACATTATTCACCTGATTGGGATAATCAGATCTACCTGTAGCCATAATCACGTCTTCACGAGCTGCTATGGCGTCGTCGTATTTTATTTCGGGATTAGGATTCGCTAGCGCAAAAACAATTGGATTTTTTGCCATAGACTTTACCATTTCTTGGCTGACTATGTTTCCTACAGATAGCCCTAAAAATACGTCCGCATCTACCAAGGCTTCTGCCAGATTGTTGAATTTCTTAGGAGTTTTAAAATGTTCTTTCCATTGATCTAAGTCCGTTCGATCATCACTTACCTGGCCATCACGATCAAACATGTAGACGTTTTCTTTTTTCACACCTACACTAATCCAGAGCTTTACACAAGAGATTCCTGCCGCACCTGCACCACTCACTACCACGCGAACTTCACTTGCTTTTTTACCTGCTACTTCTAGCGCATTGAGTAAGCCTGCTGTGCTGATGATCGCGGTGCCATGCTGGTCGTCGTGCATGAGCGGAAGGCTCATCTCCTTTTTTAAGGTTTCCTCGATTAAGAAACTTTCAGGAGCTTTTATATCTTCAAGATTTATGCCGCCAAAAGTGGGTTCTAACGCTTTTACGACTTCTATGAATTTTTGAGGATCAGAAGCATCTATTTCAATGTCAAATACGTCGATATCTGCGAATATTTTAAACAGAACACCCTTACCTTCCATCACTGGCTTAGAGGCAAGTGGTCCTAGATTTCCTAATCCGAGGACGGCACTACCGTTGGTAATTACTGCGACTAAGTTTCCTTTAGCAGTATACTTGTATGCATCTTGTGGGTTTTTGAATATTTCCTCACAAGGCTCAGCTACTCCTGGTGAGTATGCGAGGCTAAGGTCTCTCTTTGTCTGTGTAGGTTTGGTAGGTATTACTTCTATTTTTCCTGGTCTACCTTGAGAGTGGTAATCCAGTGCATTGTCAAATTGACTATCCATATGTTTTTGTTTTTATTGCTTTTGCAGCAAGTAAGCAAAGGTATTTTTTGTTTGTGAAAGGCAAAAGGAATAAATACTGAAATAAGCACTTTGCATGAGCATTCATTCTTTGTATAAAGGGCATAAGATAAGACCTTAAATGGCATTTAAACTTTGCGGCTTGGCGACATAGCGAGCAAAACAAATCTTACACAGAAATTTACTGAAGTCTTATGTCCAAGAAAAGAGTTCATTCGCAAGGACGCAGTCCATATTTACAGCATAAAAAAACGTGAGACTAAAGACTGAAATCTTTCAAACTTCCTGCGTCTCCAAGTTTGTACCCTCTATCCGTAAGTATTACTTTACCACATTCTATATTGAGATCGTGCTCAAAATATAAGGTGTAATCATTAGCGACAGCTTCTTTGAGGAAAGCTTCACGCTCACGCATAGTATCCAGTGGACGTATATCATAACCCATTACGTAGTTGGGTTTAATATGCCCGATACTGGGAATCATATCTGCCATAAATACGAGTGTTTGCCCGTTTACATTAATCTTTGGACAATACATAGATTCCGTATGTCCTTGAGCCAATATACCGCTTATATTTTCAGAGATTTGGAGATCTTCGCCTATGAAGTGAAGATGGCCCATTTCTTGGATAGGTAGCATGTTTTCAGTAAGGAATGACGCCTTTTCACGAGGATTTGGGTTAATGGCATGTTCCCAATGCTTCGGATGTACCCAGTATTTTGCATTTGGAAAGGTGAGTTCGTAGCCGTCTTTAATCGTATTCCACTTTACACTACCCCCACAGTGGTCAAAATGCAAATGGGTAAGTACTACGTCAGTAATGTCATTGAAATCTACTCCAGCATCATTTAGCGATTTCTGTAAGGAGTGAATCCCATTGAGGTAGTAGTACCCAAAAAATTTATCACTTTGCTTTTCGCCCATTCCATTGTCTATCAGAATGAGCCTATCCCCATCTTCTACAAGCAAACATCGCATCGCCCAATTACACAAATTATGTTCATCTGCAGGGTTGATCCGTTGCCAGATACTTTTAGGCACAGTGCCAAACATAGCGCCTCCATCGAGCATAAAATTACCTGTATGGATTGTCTGTATTCTCATCGTTGTGTATGTGTCTAAGGTGTGTGTTTTATAAACTTTGATATTTTGCTGACTCCTTTGGATTGGATTAACAGCACGTATACCCCAGATTCTAAGCCTGTTAAGCTTATGCTCTTGGGCGGGGTGGGAAAGTCTGCCAAGTTATTGAGCAATTGGCTGTAGACAATATTGCCATATACGTTGTAAATCTGCAGAGTGGCGGGTGCCGTCTGTAAGGAGGTGAATTGCATATTGAAATTCAGCGTATTCCTTACTGGGTTAGGGTAAAAATCATAAAAGAAAAGATCATTGGGACATACTCCAGTCTGACCTGGAGCGGGTGAATTCACTCCAGCTACATTGGTCATTTCACACCCATTTCTATAGGTCACGTTATTGCACCCACATATTGGGTCAAACGCAGGATCGTTACACTGATAGAAAGGATTTATTCGATTAGAATCTACACATGGTGTTACAAATTGAGCGTGGGCTGCTAGTGGCACGCAACTTATCAGTAGTATTAAGACTCTTAACATAAATGTACTCGTCAAATGTAATGAGAATGAATGATAAAAATAGGATAGACCCAACCATTTGTATTTGACATTCGTAAATGAAGGTACGCAGGACTACGACGATTGCGAAAGTAAAGCCTTAAGCCCCGATTAGATTTTTCTAAATACGTTGATTTTTAGTTAGGATTAAAGACACACTCTAGGGTGTGTCTTTTGCTTTTAGCTATTTCTGGTTGAAGGATTTTGTTGCCCTGTGGATGGGTTCGTGTCCTCACGAACTATAGATAATCATCTTGGTATTACGTGCGCTTCCAATACCCTAATACTTCACACCCCACTTCTTATACAGAAAATGCATTAGCCAAGCTGGACCAATGAGTAGAAACTGGAGGTCTTTGAGAAAAGAAGGTTTTTTGCCTTCTACCTTATGGCCGTAAAACTGACCGATCCAAGCGAGCACAAAGATGATAATGGCTGTCAACCACAGCGGTGTGCTAAAAGTCAATACCAACCAATAACAAGCCGCTAAACATGCTGCCCCAAATAAGAACATACCCACAGCAATAGACGGCGACAAACGCACGTAGTAAATAAGCACTGCCACTAGGGTTAGTGTAGCCCAATTATTCCAAATACTTTCTCTAAAAGCGCCTGAAAGCAGGCCGCTGGGTATACAATATATAAGTGCTACGATTGAAAAAAAGATAAGCGGAACACATATCCAATGGATTGTTTTATTCAACGCATTTTTGTGGCTTTCGCCATACTCGTCTAGTAGATTTTGAAGTGCTTGTCCCATTATCTTTTGGTAAATATTTTAAACCAAAGATACAGAAAGCCAAGGAATAAAGGTGACCTTAAAACATTGGACGCTTAAGCTTCACCGTCGCCAGATTCCAACTAAGTCCTGCCATTATCCATCTGCCTGGCATTTGTGCTCCGAGTATTTCTTGGTATCGAGAGTCTAATACATTTCTCACATTTACAAACAGGTTTACACCAAGGTCTTTTGCGGCATAGTTTAGCTTGGTGTTTAATATGCCGTACTGATTTTTTACCTCGCCACCTATAGTCGGTAGTTCATCTGCATCTCTAGTGATGAATGTCCCGCCTATGTTCCAGGTAAATCGCTTAAATCTCAAGGTAGCTCCACCGTTTATGTTATTTATAGGGTGGTTAGCAATGTATTTAGACACCACGCTATCTGGAGTGTTAGTGTGTATGTACGTGTAGTTAAGTAGCCAGTCAATCGTTACGTTGGGCATTTCCATTGTGTAACTGACTCCAAATTCATTTCCGAAGGTGAATGACTCCTTAATGTTTTTAGCATAAAAATAGTCTGTGCTATCCAGCAGGTTTATAAGGTTATCTATCTCGGTAGAGTTAGTGAGCGTGTAGTCTATCAAGTTGCTAGACGTACGAGCAAATAGGGTGTTGGTTACTTTAAGATTCTGAGAAATATATGCGTCAATACCTGCGTCAACTGTATAGGCAGACTCTGCTGCTAGATCTGGATTTCCTATGCTGAAGTTTCCAGGAGTATTCTCACGCAAGTAGAAGTTATACTGTTCCGTAAAATCTGCCTGACGAATGCTCCTACCTGCAGATGCTCGGTATACTATGTTTTTTTGTGGTAGTGATACGTTTACTTGTGGGACAAGCTGAGCACCTATTTTATCAGAATATTCTAAGCGAAGTCCACCATTTACATTCAGCTTATTGAACTTGTGGTGAGCAAGAAAAAAGGCCGCATTATTGAGCAGTGAGTGGTCTCCTCTGTCATTACTTTCTATGACATTATAGTCGGTTTGTAGACCAAATGAGATTCTAGTTTTGAGGTAGGTCGTGTTGTGGCTTAGCGTCGCATTTAGTCGTTGGGTGATGTGCGAGTTTCTAGGAAATGCAGGATTGAAAATAAAACTGTCTTGATTGTGACGGTAGCCAATGTTTAGCGAGGTTTGACCTCCGTTGTTGTCGTATTCTAGCATAGCTTGCGTCCAATACGCATTCACTTTTTCGGTAGCTTCATCGTACGGATTAGGACTATAAAAGTACTTGGCAGCAAAGTCTCTACGGTCTGCACCTCCACGTGCATATACTTTCCAGTGCTTATGGTCACGGTAGGTGAGTGCTGCGGTATAGGTCTTTAGGCTAAAGAAATTAGTGTATAAACTATCGCCTAATCCAGCGTTTACATAGCTCGGATTCACATATTGCTCACCACTACTTTCGGTAGATTTAACGGCGGCTGAAAAGCCAAATTTTTGACCTTGCATTCGGAATCCTGCATCGGTCATCGTAAGATTATTTTCTCCATAAGCGATATTACCATTGAATTCACTTTTTTCTTCTTCCCAAAGTCCTTGGTAGGTTTTGGTTTTGATATGTATGATACCGCCCACGGCATCTGCGCCATAACTGGCAGAGGCAGATCCACGTACTATTTCTATGTGGTGTATTTCGCTTAGCGGAATGGGAATATTACTATTGAAATGCCCTGTAAGACCATCATTGATACGTTGGTTATCCACCATTACAAGCACCTGAGAGAAGGTGCTTCCGCGCATCCCGATATCTGACTGTACTCCAAAACCACCACGGCTATTTAGATTTATACCGCCTACGTATTGTAGTAGCTCATCTACGGAGGTGACGGGCAGTTCTTTTATGTCTTTGGCGGTGAGTGTAGTAATGTTTTTGCCCGACTCGTACTTTTTTACCGGTAGGCGAGTAGCTGATACGGTTACGGAGTCTAAGTGCGTTTGAGCAAATGAAAAAAGGGTGAAAAAAGTAGTGCAGGTAACTATGATTTTACGCATTGTCTTTTATTTGGCGACAATGGTAAGGTGTTTTTTGTAAAAGGCAAAAAATACAAGTAGTGTAAAAACGTGAATTGTGGAAATTGTCATTTCGAGTGTAACTGCTTTTGCAGTGATGTATCGAGAAATGAACAATTTTAATCTATCACATCAAAACCACAATACGGCCTTAGTGCTTCTGGTACGATAATGCCTTCTGGTGTTTGGAAGTTTTCTAAGATACTTGCCATAATGCGGGGAAGAGCTAGCGCACTCCCATTTAGTGTATGAGCATACTCGTTTTTACCCTCACTATTTTTGAAACGTAGCTTTAGTCTGTTCGCCTGAAAGGTCTCAAAATTGGATACAGAGCTCACCTCTAACCACATTTCCTGTGCTGCACTCCATACTTCCATATCGTAGGTCATAGCACTCGCAAAACCCGTATCTCCTCCGCAAAGCAACAATACCCGGTATTGCAGTCCAAGGTCCTTCAAAAGACTCTGTACGTAGGTGCTCATATCTTCTAGTAGGTCGTATGAGTTGCTTGGGTGAGAAAGCTGTACGATTTCTACTTTGTCAAATTGATGGAGTCTGTTAAGACCACGTACGTCTTTACCATAGCTTCCCGCCTCTCGTCTGAAGCAAGGAGAGTGACCACAATTTTTGATAGGAAAATCATCTTCTTTCAGAATCACATCACGGTAGATGTTGGTAATGGGCACTTCTCCGGTAGGAATAGCATACAAATTATCTACCTGCATATGGTACATCTGTCCTTCTTTGTCTGGTAGTTGACCAGTACCTATTCCACTTGCTTCGTTTACGAGTATAGGTGGTTGTATTTCTTCAAAACCAGCATCTCTGCCTCGGTCTAAGAACCAGTTGATAAGAGCACGCTGGAGTCTAGCTCCTTTGCCTCTGTATACGGGAAATCCTGCTCCTGTAATTTTTACTCCTAGTTCAAAGTCTATCAGATTGTACTTTTCACAAAGCTCCCAGTGTGGCAGTTTTTGTGTAAGGTTTGGCTTGTCTCCGTGTTCTAGTACCACCTTGTTATCTGCCTCACTTCTGCCTGCAGGTACCGCTGCTCCAGGAGCATTTGGGATTTGGTAGAGTACTTCTAGCAGTTCGCTTTCAGTCACTTTGAGCACTTCACTTAGCTCGCTACTTTTTTCTTTGAGTTCGACCGTTTTTGCCTTCATGGCATTCGCCTCTTCTATTTTTTTCTGGGAAAATAGTTGACCTATTTCTTTGCTAATTTTATTGCTTTCTGCTAAGATACCGTCCAGCTCGTTTTGAGTGGTCTTTCGTTTATCATCCAATGAGAGTGCTTGATTTACCAAATCGGTAAAATCTACTCCTCTTTTGGCTAATCGTGCGATGATGCCCTCTTTGTCTGTTCGTATATCTTGTATTAATAGCATGGCTTGTGCAAAGGTGAAATAAAAATTGAAACACTAAGGCACTAAGTTTATTTTTAACACTAAGATTTTGAAGGGTGAATTACTCACCATTTTGTAGTTGAGGGATTAGGTATATGAGTAACTCAGAACAGTTTAAAGAGAACTTATAGGTTTCGTCGTGGACGAAATATTCTAAATTGATCTTAGTGTTTTGCCAGAAAGCAAATATTCCTCCAGCTCTGTAATTCGTTCTGTAATCAAAAAACGGTCAATCACACTTTGCCGAGCTTGTGAGCCAAGTTGGTTACGGAGAGTTGTGTTTTGTATGACTTCAAGCGTCTTCGCAGCAAAGTCATTGGCGTCTGAGTGCTGAGCAAGTAATCCAGTTTTGCCATCTGTGATAATCTCTGGGTTGCTGGTAATGTCAAAGGCAATGACCGGTTTGCTTTTGGCCATAGCTTCTACGATAACAAAACCAAAACCTTCCCAGCTGCTCGTCAATAGGAAGATGTCTATGCTTCGCATAAAGGCTTCCATATCTGCAACAAAACCAAGAAGTATCACCTCCTCTTGGAGGTTTTTAGAGATAATGCTTGCTTGTAACTCATCGTACAGTTCACCTGTTCCTGCTACGTAGAGCTTGAATTGTACGTTTTGTGCTTTGAGTTTTTCGGCAATGGTGATTAGATGTTGCTGGCCTTTTTGTAGTGTCAATCGACCTGCATTTCCAAGTAGGATAGTTCCTTCTTCGGAGGTAATCTCAGGGAGTTTAGGTCCATCTTTTTCTAATAATCTATGGTCTATACCATGGTAGATTACTGCTATTTTTTCCTTTGGAATGTGTGCAGATAAGTTTTGTAGCATGGTCCGCTTAGTCTCTTGGGAGTTGGCTATGAGATGCGTACACGCTGTCTTCATGCAATAGCGATTTATGATGCTATTTTTGATAGGCGTAGCTAACCCACGCAGGTAGACTATCTTACTACACTTAGCCCAGTGAGCAGCTATGCTTGCTGTTTTCAGGTCTTGTGATGTGGTAAAAATAACGGTGTCTATTTTCTCTTTTTGGAAATAGGATTTGATGTTGAGTAGTTTGAAAACATTGAGAAACGAAGTGCTTCCTATCGTTACTGCAAAGGTTTGAAATCCTTCGTCTTTTGCTCTGGCCCATAGTTCGCTATCTGGATGAGCAGCAATAGTTACATCATAGCCTTTTGTACGGAATGCCTTGGCATTTTCGAGGTGTAGCTTTTCGCCACCTCCCCAAAAATCTGAGCTATTGAAGAAGCAGATTTTTTTCAAAGTAATTGTTTCTGTATAAAGTGCATTGAATTTTTCCGTTGTGCCGTTCTCGGTACATTTTTCTCATAGAGAAAAACACTCGAACTGACAACGTCTCTGGGAGAACCTGTTGATTGTCTAGTGTACTTTTTCATTTCGATTGTTCTTCCTGGATTGGAGAATTATATTTTAACGTGTTGTTATTTCGATTGTTCCTCGACTATAGGGAGAGGATTTATTTTAAGCGTGTTGTCATTTCGAGTGTTCTTTGACGATAGGAAAAGAATGTACCGAGAACTACAACTCCGCATTGTGAAATACATTCTGTACGTCTTCATCTTCTTCCAATTTTTCGATGAGTTTTTCGATGATCTCTTTTTGCTCTGCGTCTAAATCTATGGTAGTATGAGGAATACGTTCTATGTCTACAGAATCTATATCTATATTAAGTTCTTCTAGGCCTTTTTGCATATTCCCATAGTCTGTAAACCCAGTGTAAACCAAAACTTCGTCCTCTACTTGCTCTATTTCTTCTAGCCCGAAATCTATAAGTGCTAATTCTGCATCCTCGAGGCCCATTTCGCCTAGATTTACTTTGAAGATACACTTGCGGTCAAAGTTAAACTCTTGAGAACCACTAGTGCCTAGCTCACCTTCATTTTTACGAAAGATAGCACGTATATTAGCTACGGTACGATTGATATTATCCGTAGCTGTCTCTATCATAAGACTAAGTCCGTAGGGACCTTTCCCTTCATAGAGTATCTCTTCATAGTTGCTTGCGTCCTTATCACTGGCTTTTTTGATAGCTGCATCTACGCGGTCTTTAGGCATGTTCTCAGACTTGGCATTTTTCATAGCCATGCGTAGTCTAGAGTTATTATCAGGGTCTGGTCCGCCTTCTTTTACGGCCATGGATATCTCCTTGCCTATACGTGTGAAAGTGACCGCCATTTTGCCCCAGCGTTTCATTTTTCGGGCTTTTCTAAATTCAAATGCTCTTCCCATTAGGCAAATTTAAGTTTAAGTTTAAGTAAAAGTTTAAGATTAAGCTCAAAAAGACCTAAACTCCAAATAAAGTGATGGTAAGTCGGAATTGTCAATGGAATACATTATGTACAAGATAAGTACAAATAATCTTAATCTTTTTTCGGCATAAGGATAGCAGCGGTAGCCCACGGTGCGGAGTGGCAATAGTGGGCAGATGGGAGCACAGCCAACCAACGGGCGGCTCGTGCTACGAGCTATAGACCACTTGCCAATACACGGCTGGACTACAAGTGTATAGCCTGCTCGATGCCTATTATTAGTAATTAGTTAAATAGTTGATTGGTAAAATTATAAGGTCAAGCCTGAAGGCGTGCCTACAGAGTATAGAAAGGTCTCGAAACAGAAAAAAATCCCTTTCTTTGCAGTCCTTAAAAAGCAAGAAATAGAATATGAATTTTGATGTAATAGTAATAGGAAGTGGACCTGGTGGGTATGTAGCGGCAATACGCGCAGCACAGTTAGGACACAAAGTAGCGATAGTAGAAAAGTCTGAACTAGGCGGGGTGTGCCTCAACTGGGGATGTATTCCTACCAAAGCTCTTTTGAAATCTGCTCAGGTATTTGAATATATAAACCACGCGAGTGACTATGGTATCACAGTGGATAATGCTAAGCACGATTTTGGTGCGGTGATAAAACGCAGTAGAGGTGTGGCTGAAGGAATGAGTAAGGGGATCCAGTTCTTGATGAAGAAAAACAAGATTGAGATACTTACTGGTTTTGGAAAGCTAATCGCCAAAGGTCAGGTAAGCGTAGATAATGAAGGTAAGAAAGAAACGCATAGCGCCAAGCATATCATACTTGCTACAGGAGCTCGTGAGCGTCAGTTACCGAGTCTGCCAATAGATGGAAAGAAAATCGTAGGATACCATGAAGCTATGGTGCTTCCTGAACAGCCAAAGAAAATGGTAGTAGTAGGTAGTGGAGCTATAGGAATGGAGTTTGCGTATTTTTATAATGCTATGGGTACAGATGTGACCGTGGTAGAATTTATGCCTAACATAGTGCCAAACGAGGATGTAGACGTGAGTAAAGAACTGCAAAAAATCTACAAGAAAAAGGGAATGACTATCATGACCAATAGTTCTGTAGAGGCGGTAGATACGAAAGGTGCTGGCTGCAAAGTGAGCGTGAAAACGGACAAAGGAATGGAAACCATAGAGTGCGATGTAGTACTTTCTGCTGTCGGTATCCAGACGAATCTTGAAAACATAGGACTAGAATCTCTGGGTGTAAAAACTGAAAAAGGTAAGGTTGTAGTAGATGATTTTTACCAAACAAATGTTCCTGGAGTTTATGCGATTGGTGATATAGTGCACGGACCAGCGTTAGCTCACGTAGCAAGTGCGGAAGGTATCATCTGTGTAGAGAAAATAAGCGGACAAAACGTGGAACCTCTCGATTATGGTAACATACCAGGATGTACGTATACTTGGCCAGAGATAGCATCTGTAGGATACACAGAAGCTAAGGCTAAAGAAGCAGGATACGACATCAAAGTGGGTAAATTTCCATTCTCTGCATCTGGTAAAGCCAGTGCTGCGGGAGCTAAAGAAGGTTTTGTAAAAGTGATTTTTGATTCTAAATACGGTGAGTTCTTAGGAGCTCATATGATCGGAGCAAACGTGACCGAGATGGTAGCAGGAGTAGTAACTGCCCGTAAGCTCGAGACTACAGGCCACGAAATGATAAAAACTGTACATCCACACCCTACTATGAGTGAGGCTATCATGGAAGCGTGTGCTGCTGCTTATGACGAGGTGATACATTTATAGGAATTAGTTACTGGTGATTAGTTGCCAGTTAATAGATATTAGGCCTTCGGTTTGTAAAACAATTGGAGGCTTTTTTGTGAAATAAAGTTTTGGGTATATTCGTTTATGAAAAGCTAAGTGTTAAGAATTCAATTATTCCTTCTATCTATTTTGTCGTCTATCCTAGGGATAGCCGAGGCAATTTTATATAGTGAATATAATATAATAGTACTAAAAATAGATTATGAAGATTTGAAGAGTGAGAATTTTGAAAATATGCAGGAAATAGGTTCTGTTGAATACGGCGATTGGGAATCTCTCAAAAACTTTGTTTCTGAAAGCGAAGTTGAAAGAATTAAAAATCAATTTGATGAGGATTTAAACGATTTAAAGGAAGATGAAGACAGTGAAATTGATGATTGTTTACAAATATATACTTCATTACTCTATTGTAATGGAGAATTTGTCTGGAGCGGAATGACAACTTAAATTAGGTTAATTTAAATGCTACTAACCTCCCTTTGATTTCTAAAAGCGGTAACCAAGAGTATCATTTGTTGAAGTAAGCGAATGATATACGCTCAAAAAGAAGATTCTTGGCTGCATCTTTACTGAAAATTTCGATTTTGAGACTATCGGTCCTGCAGTTCCAAAATATGATGGTAGTAGACCCTACCAACAAATGGTATTTCAATATTCACTTCACATACAAGAGACTTCAACCTCTGAGTTAGAACATCGTGAATGATTGGACCTTGCTGCTTAATTAAAGTATAACAGTATAAATGTTATGTAATGTTACAGACTGCGCACACCTTTAAGCACACCCCTAAAAAGAAAAACCCGTAAAACCTTATAGTAAAGGATATTACGGGAATTTAAAGTGGTACCTACAGGAATAATGACAACGCCATTATTCCTGTCATAAAATGATTCGTGAAAATTTTACGTACGTGTCATCATATATCTACCATAATACGCCAAGTATGCAAAACACGCCACACCTACCCAGTAACTATGTCTAATACCAAGTAGTGAATCGTCAGACAGGTATCCTTGGAATACACTTATAAATCCACCACCCATAATCATCATAATAAGGAATGCACTTCCTTGGCTTTTAAATTTGCCAAGACCACCAGTAGCCAAATCAAAAACGCATGGCCAAAGTGTACTGCAAAAAAGCCCTACACTGATAAATCCAAAGATGCTGAGCATGCCAGTGGTAAACATTCCTATGAATAAACTAGCGATACCCAGGCTCGCAAATAGTTGTAGTTGCAGTGCTGGCTTATTAGAAGTGATATGTGCCGCTATAAGCAGCACAGTCATAGGAATAAGGTAAGGGTAAAATATCGAAATATCTGTACTGGCTTTTAGTGAGTTTGCAGCCAAGAATAAACCAAAAGCAAGTAGCGGTGCTATTACGCGTAGTACGTTTTCCATGGTCCTAGACACACTAAATGCGCCTACGGATGCAGCCCAACGCCCGATCATTAAACTTCCCCAAAAAAGAGAAATATAGGGAGCTACATTGTCTTCTGATATTCCTGCTTCTATTTTAAGATACTCTGAGAGATTAGCAGCTGTACTCACTTCTACCCCTACATAAACGAAAATACCAATCATCCCCATCCAAAGACTCGGATAGTTAGCTATGCGAAGTCTTTCATTGTCAGAGGTACCATAGTCATCTGCTAATTGATCGGGTATTTTAGAAAACTTGATAGCAGCAGCTACTACTATAAAAGCAGCACAAAGTATGAGATAAGGCAGCTTAACAGACTCTAAACTAAGTACCGTGTTTTCTGCGGTACCCGTACTGCCGAATATGGCATAGCTTAGTAGAATAGGAGCTATGGTGGTCCCTACATTATTTATCCCGCCGGCCATGCTGAGGCGGCTACTGCCTGTTTCTCGACTTCCTAAGCTTATGGCGAGTGGATTGGCAGCTGTCTGCTGCAGTGAGAATCCGAGCCCTACGATAAATAGGCCTGTGAGCATGAGTGGGAATGATTCATAACTAGCTGCAGGCATAAATAAAAATGCTCCAAAGGCACTAATGAGCAGTCCGTAGATTAACCCTTTTTTGTATCCTATGGTATTGAGGATATCCTTGCCTCTAGCTCTACCGATAAGATAATATGCGAGTGCTCCTACGGCATAAGCTACGTAAAAACAAAACTCTATAAGTTGAGCTTGCCACTGCTGTAATTCTAAACTCTTTTTGAATACTGGAATTAGTATGGTATTACCTGCGGCAACGAAACCCCAGAAAAAAAACACACTAACTAGCATAGCAAGTGCCGACTTGTAACTTTTACTCATAAAACGAATATACGCTACTCGGCGAAATGAAAAGAAAGTAGCTTGCTCGCTATGTTTCGTTTTGTGGACGATGGTTAAAACACCGATTTTCTCATTGGGGATTATGCTTAGGCTTAAGTCTCTTAGATTTTAAAGCATACACTTCATTTTTAGTTGTATAAATGGTTTTGTAGTTCTAATGCAGCAGTTTTATTTTTAATTCTACAATGAGAAATGTGCTATTTGGATGAAAGAAGAGTTTTTTGGGATGAAGGGCGAGCTAAGTTTGCTGTCAGATTTCCGTATATTTGAACAAATGGTAGTTACTATAGACACAGATAACCCAAAAGCACAGGCTTTCGTTGAGTTTATCAAAACTTTAGAGTTTGTCCATATTGAAGATTATGCATTGAGCGATGAGCAACTTTCTGCGGTGAACGAAACACGCGCCGCCTATCTAGATGGAGAGAAAACCTTTTCGCTAGAGGAGGTAAAAGAGCACGCTCGAAAAAAGTAGTGCTCTGTGAAATTAGAATTTTCGAAAAACGCTCAAGAAGAGGTCTCCATAGCTTACGCGTGGTACCAGGGCCAGTGTAGTGGATTGGGAGAGCAGTTTCTAGAATATCTAGAGACCAAGGTTAGCTTTATACAAAACAATCCGAATGCGTTTCCTCTAAAACACCAGTACTATAGACTTGTCTTATTAGATAAATTCCCATTTCTCATTGTTTATGAAGTACTAAGCGAAAAGGTGATAGTCTACCACGTATTTCATACAAGTAGGAACCCAAAGTATTGGATGAGATAAGTTGTAAATCGTTATTCAGGTCAGTCGTCATTTTTTTAAATATTGATATGGAACTTGGAGTCCTGCATTTCCTAGTTGTTTCCATTTTACCTTCACGCTCCACAAAACTATCTAATTTAAATGTCTTGATATACCTTGATTCTTCATCCCAAAATAAATAGCGCAAATACCCCTATCACAAAATGCAATGTACTGCAGCACTATCTATGCCTTACTTTTGCACTTTTACTAAAGATATGAATCACATGAATAAAACATTTTCACTAACCACCTTAGTAGCTTTTGTAATGCTATTTGCGGCCTGCAGCACATCAGACAACAAAGAAGCAGACGGCTACTCTGGGGCTACTAAAAAAAGCCACTCCAACAAAGTAGCCACAAGCAATGCTGACTGGTGGCCAAATCAACTAAACCTTGGTATTCTGAGACAACATTCTCAACTTTCTGATCCTATGGGTGAAGATTTTGACTATGCAGCGGAGTTTAATAAACTAGACTATTTCGCACTCAAAAAAGACATAGAAGCGGTACTTACAGAGTCGCAAGACTGGTGGCCTGCAGATCACGGAAGTTATGGGGGATTATTCATTCGTATGGCATGGCACAGTGCAGGCACCTACCGTACAGGCGATGGTAGAGGTGGCTCTCGCTCTGGGCAGCAGCGTTTTGCTCCGCTTAATAGTTGGCCAGATAATGTGAATCTGGATAAAGCTAGAAGACTATTATGGCCTATCAAGCAGAAATATGGCAAGCAAATTTCGTGGGCAGATCTAATGGTACTCACAGGTAATGTGGCCTTAGAGTCTGCGGGTTTCAAGACATTTGGATTTGCTGGAGGTAGAGAAGATGTATGGGAACCAAACACGGATGTGTATTGGGGAGCAGAAGAAAAATGGCTAGAAGACGATCGCTACAAAGGAGCTAGAGAGTTAGAAAATCCACTTGCTGCTGTGCAAATGGGACTGATATACGTTAATCCAGAGGGGCCAAACGGGAATCCAGATCCACTATTGGCAGCCAAGGATATTCGTGAGACTTTCGGAAGAATGGGAATGAACGATGAAGAAACCGTAGCACTTATAGCTGGAGGACATACATTAGGTAAAACGCACGGTGCAGGCCCAGCGTCTAATGTCGGTCCAGAGCCGGAAGCGGCGGATATGGAGGAACAAGGCTTCGGCTGGAAGAGTACCTACAAATCTGGTAAAGGTAAAGATGCAATCTCTTCCGGATTAGAAGTAATTTGGACTTCTACTCCTGCGAAGTGGAGTCATATGTTTTTCTTTAGTTTGTTCGAAAATGAATGGGAACTCACCAAAAGCCCTGCAGGTGCGCACCAGTGGGTTGCAAAAAACTCAGACATTAAGTTTCCAGATGCTTTTGACTCATCCATCACACACGATCCAACGATGCTGACCACAGATTTGTCACTTCGTTTTGACCCTGTATACGAGAAAATATCTAGAGATTTTTACGAGAATCCAGGAAAATTTGATGATGCTTTTGCTAGAGCGTGGTTCAAGCTTACGCACCGAGATATGGGGCCAAGAAGTACCTACATTGGGCCAGAAGCCCCTACAGAAGATTTGATATGGCAAGATCCATTGCCAAAAGCGGATTACGCTCAAATCACGGCTGCAGATATCGCATCATTAAAAACACAAATACTCAATTCAGGTCTAACGATTAGTGAGTTAGTCTCTACTGCTTGGGCTTCAGCTTCCACTTACCGTGAGTCAGACAGGCGTGGTGGCGCCAATGGTGCGCGTATTCGTCTCGCTCCACAAAAAGACTGGGAAGTAAATAGTCCTGCTCAGTTGCAGAAAGTATTGAGCGTGTTGGAGAAAATACAAACTGACTTCAATGCGAAGTCTGGTGCGAAGCAAGTTTCGCTAGCGGATCTTATTGTATTGGGAGGAAGTGCTGCAGTGGAGAAAGCTGCTGCGAACGCAGGAGTTAGCGTAAAGGTTCCTTTCAATGCGGGAAGAACAGATGCTACGCAAAAGCAGACGGATGTAGCTTCATTTGCACTGTTAGAGCCTATGGCAGACGGATTTAGAAACTACCTAAAAACCCGATATAAACTCACTACGGAGGAACTGTTGGTAGACAAAGCACAGTTACTTACTCTTACTGCTCCAGAAATGACGGTATTACTGGGTGGTATGCGTTCGCTTGGAGCTAACTATGACGGGTCAGAAAAAGGAATGCTCGACATAGAAAAAGATAAACTGAGCAATGAGTTTTTTGTAAATCTACTGAGTATGGATACCAAGTGGGAAGCTACTTCAGATACCAAAGAAGACTTTGTGGGTAAAGACCGCAAAACCGATAAGCAGAAATGGACAGCTACTCGAGCAGACTTAGTTTTTGGGTCTCACTCTGAGCTACGTGCTATAGCAGAAGTGTATGCGAGTGCAGATGCTAAAGAGCGGTTTGTACGCGACTTTGTAGCAGCGTGGTACAAAGTAATGAACTTGGACAGGTTTGATTTGAAATAGTCTTCTAGATTTAAGAATATCATCAGAAAAGCTAGCTCGAGAGGGCTGGCTTTTTTGTGATAAGAGACCAACTATTTTAATGAATCGATAGTGACTTGCTCCTCACGGTTTATCATATCATCAAGTATATAAATTGCTGCTCAGTTTGAATTTGCTATTTGAACTTGAGTTTGATTAAACCTATCTTCGCATCATGTTCCCAACACTCACAGGAAACGGACGTATTTGGATATACGTAGCCAATAGACCACTTTCAGAAATTGAGCAAATGGCCATCAAAGTAGAGCTTGCAGAGTTTTGTGCTTCGTGGGCAGCTCATGGCAATCAGCTTACTGCAGATTTTGACATTTTTCACAACCAACTATTCGTACTCGGTGTGGATGAGCAAGTAGCCTCAGCTACGGGTTGCAGTATAGATAAGGCTACCGCCATATTTCAAAAAGTGGATTCAGACTTGCAGTTGGACTTGTTCAATAGAATGAACCTTACCTTCCTTCATAATGAAGGGATACGCATTGTGAAAATGCAGGATATCAATCAAGCGTATATCAGTGGATTGATAAAAGATGATACGGTATTTTTAGACAATACTATAAGCATTCTCTCAGATCTTAGAGAGAGATGGCAAGTGCCGTTTAAAGCGTCTTGGGCGTATCGTAAAGTGAAATCTCTTACCGCGTAGTTGTGCCGAAATTTCTTCTCATAGAATCCTCCGGGGACGTGTGCTCTGCAGCAGTGTCAAATGGTACAGAAATCGTTGCCGAAAAATCCATCCAAGAAAAGAACTCACATTCCAATTACTTAGCGAGTTATGTAGATGAAGTACTGAGAACATCTGGGTATAAAATAAACGAGCTCGATGCAGTAGTGATAGGAGGAGGTCCTGGGTCCTACACTGGATTACGCATAGGTTGTAGTTTAGCAAAAGGACTTTGTTTTGGTGCAGATTTACCGCTCATAGCTTGTTCCACGTTGTATGCTCAAGCTTCTGAAGCATTGAGGAATTACCCAGATGCAGACAGAGTGATTTCACTGATAGATGCACGCAGGATGGATGCTTACCTTGGTGTTTTTGGTAAAAAGCTAGATACCGTGGTAGAGGAGCAGTTTGTCACAATAGATGAACAACTTGCTGTGGATTATGTACACGGGCAAACTGTAGCTTGTGGGTCTGGTGCAGCTAAATGGGTGGAAGAGTTTTCTCCAAGCGATGTTTTACATCATTTATTTTCAGGCATTTATGCTAAAGATTTACTGGCAGAAGCGCTACTTAAATGGAAGAATAAAGAGATGGTGGACCTTGCGTATTATGAACCAAATTACATCAAGTCAGTTTTTGTGACCAAACCCAAGCCCAAATTTTAAGATTAGTTAACGTTAGACCGCGCAAGTCACGTTATATTTGCAGTCCTTATTTACTGATGAAGTACATCGTATTCGCGACTTTCCTAATCATAGGTTTATGTGCATCCGCACAAACATTCAATGAAAAAACTACCAATTCATCTAATGTAAGACTGAATGTGTCTAATTCTGGCACATACGGAAATGCGTTTAGAGGATACAGAGACGGAAGTGGAAATCCCAGTGGTGAGTATCCTGCAGGTAGTGGAGTAGAACACGTTTTCGAAAGTGGTATCTGGTTTGGGGGGCTTATCAACGGAAGTAACGTAGCAGTGAGTACAGCGTCGGTAGATGCTCCGCAAGGGTACAGTACCGGTTCAGCTGGTTTTGAGTTTTATGCAGAAGAAGGCGACTTATTAGTAGAGCAGTCTTCGCTTCGCAACAGTCCGTTTTACAGTCCAGATGCAGTGTCGCACCAAGACTTTGTATCGAAGTTTTCAGATAAGAATTTTCAAGTACCCGGTACACAGACACAGATTGGCGGACACATAAATCCACTTTACGTGACGGTAAATGCACGTACGTATAATTGGAACTACAGTTTTAGCGATTTTTTCGTGATACTCGATTTCGAGATAGAAAATACAGGAACCAATATCATAGATAGTGCTTTTTTTGGACTTTGGGCCAATACGGTTGTGCGTAATATTAACGTGACTCCAGCAGGGAGTGGAGGAGCAGCTTTCTATAACAAAGGGGGGAATGGGTACTTGGATAGTCTAAACATGGCATACTGCTATGATAACTCAGGTGACGTGGGTTTTACTAATAGTTATGTAGGACAAAAATTCCTAGGAGCAGAAGATAAGTTTGGGTTTCAGCATCCCGAAGCAAATCCTCGTTTCAATGCGCATTACAATGCTTGGCAGTTTAATAGTACGTCAGATCCGATTTATTTTCAGCCCACAAACGACAATACGCGGTATCAGAAAATGACTCGTGGATTGAATGATCATCCGTGTTGGGGTGCCGATAATACCACTAACAGTAACTGCGGAACAAGAAGCTACCAATCACAGATAAATGAAGCTGGGAATCGTTCAGACTTGGTTTCTGTAGGCCCGTTTAATGATGTGCAGCCTGGAGATAAAATTAAGGTGAGCTATGCATTTATTTTTGGAAAAAAGAGGGAAGATGGGAATCCGAACGCTGATAATAATAAGGTTCAGCGGAGTATATTTTTAGCGAATGCAGATTGGGCTCAAACGGCCTACAAAGGCGAGGATGTTAATTTTAACGGAATCTTAGATCAAGGAGAAGACATAGACGGAGATGGAGTAATTACACGATTTATTTTGCCAGCTCCTCCTGAGATACCAAAGACTAAGGTAGTGACTTCTGAAAATAAAATTGATGTTTTTTGGGCTGCCAACGCAGAAGAAAGCATTGACCCAATTAGTCAACTTAAGGATTTTGAAGGTTACAGACTGTATATGACCAAGCTCGGTTTTGATGTGACCAATGTGCCCAACTTACAGCGTGACTTAGTAAAAATAGCGGAGTACGATATCAAAGGGAATGGCTATAATTACGAGACAGGCTTTGCGCCAGTGAGGTTAGCTGATCCGGTTAAATTTGAAGGAGATGATACAGAGTATACCTATAAATTTACGATAGACAATGTGCTCAATGGATGGCAGTATGCGATCTCCGTTACGGCATTTGATAGAGGTAATGAGGAGAGTAACTTAGAGAGTTTAGAGAGTAGCAGTTTGGCTAATAATTTCAGAGCATTCGCTGGTAAACCTGTGAATGAGAATCTGAAGACCAACAGTCCTTTCGCATATCCAAATCCATACTATGCAGGTGCCAGTTGGGAAGGGACAAGCACTTTCCAAGAGCAGAGTCGTAAATTGTACTTCGCAAATCTGCCGGCTAATTGTGAGATTACAGTATTTACAGCTGCCGGAGACTTCCTAGATCAGATTACACATAATGCACAATACGATGGAAGCGATATTCGCTGGAGTCAAACCTTTGGCGCAGAGGATCTAGCTCAGAATGTATACAGTGGAGGAGAACATGCGTGGGATTTACTCACTGAAAATACGCAGATAATCGCCAGAGGAGTATACATTTTTACCGTAAAAGACTTAGACACAGGCAAGCTCTATAAAAGCAAGTTTGCCGTTATTAAATAAAGATTTTAAAAATAAATACACAATGAAAAAACAAGTACTAGTTTTAACTTTAGGATTATTCTCTATCCTGTTTACACAAGCTCAAACAATAGTAGCTGTATCGGATATTCAATTTGTTAGTGCGACTGATTTGGCTAACTGTAAAGATCTCAGTTCTTATGATGGGCAGACGATTACCACAGTAGGCGTAGTAATGCATGATGGTGGACTTACAGAAGTGGCTTCAGGATCAGTAAATGGTGGATATAGACCTGGCGTTCATATCCTAGACACAGCTGCAAATGGTGCCATGGGAAGTTTCGGCGGTTTGCAAATACACGGAGTGTACGAAGATGGGGCAGGACAAAGTCAGCCAGTATCTACACTAAACAACCTAGTAGCAGGTATGATAGTTAAGGTAACAGGTACAGTAGATGCTTATCAAGGTGAAACTCAAATGTATCCCTCAGATAACTCCTCTGTGACTGTGATAGGTACGACTACAGCACCAGCTGCAGATACGATCAACATGGGCTTACTGAATGATAATACACGTACGAATAAATTGCAAAGCGGGGAAGAGTGGGAAGGCTCTTATGTCTCATTCAAGAATGTTACAGTTGTAGCTGTGAGCACGTTTGGTGGAAACAGAGTGAGTTTTGATATTTCTGATGAAAACGGGAACACGATAAATGTTTCTGATAGATTCCTAGCTCAAAAACTGGCCAATAGACCATTGGTAAACCCTTCTAGTCCACAGACCAAAGGTGAGTTTGAAGCTCCAATAGTAGGAACTAAGTACGAATCTATATCCGGTATAATACTTCACTCTGAGAATGGATGCACAGGAGCTCCAGGTAGAGGGTACGAACTAAATCCTTTCTTGGCTAGTCATTATAAGGTGGGAGATACGCCTCCGAGCATCTCGGAAGTGACTAGAACTCCATTAGTTCCAGCCAGTACTGATGCAGTTAATATCAAGGCTAAAATTATAGATTTTAACGGAACTGTTGCTGACCAAAGTATTTACTATACTACAGATGTCAATGCAGATAACACAGCATTTACTGAAGTTCCTATGACGCTCAAGTCTGGTACAACAGACGAGTTTGAAGGAACCATACCAGCGAATACTGAGGGTACTATTGTGAAGTACTACATAAAAGCTACAGATAATGACGATAATCATAGTTATGAGCCATTTACCGCTTCTAACACTACGGGTGCTACTGCTTTTTATACAGTAAGAGATAGCGGATTGACCATAGTAGACCTGCAGTATGTATTAGATGCTACTTCCGATGCAAGTCCGTACAGAGATCAAGAGGTTACGGTCAAAGGATATATAACTGCAAGCGCTAAGCCTTATGACCTTGAAGATGTATATATGCAAGATAAGGATGCTACCGAGTGGGGTGGGATTAGACTTACAGGAAGTGCAGACTTAATTAGTCTTTATAGAACCCAAGAAGTAGAGGTTACAGGTACAGTACAAGAATCGTTTGGATTCACTCAGCTAGTAGTTACATCCGTTACTAAAACGGGGAATACAGCAGAAATATCTCCAATAGAAGTGCCTGTGAGTGATAGTCTAGGTAGACTCAATAGAGGCCTTGAAAAATATGAGAGTATGCTAGTGAAAATGGTAAATACCGGAGGGAAAGTGAAAATATCTAACCCAAGGTTAAACCCATTTGGAGAGTGGACAGTGGCTAGTGATACTGGTGCTTCATTTGCGAACAGTACTAAAGTGCAGACGGGAGTTAAGAATGGGAATAATAACTCATCGCTATGGGTGAGTGTAGTAAGTGATAGCGCTTTTGAAACTACAGAAGGTGTTATGGAAGTTCCTTTGGTAGTAGCTACCAAAGAAATGGACATGGATGCTATTATAGGTGTCCTATATTACGGCTTTAATCAGTATGCGCTTAAGCCAAGAAACAACGATGACCTTGTGGGCTTTAGCGTAGAGCTAGATACTACAGATTATCCAGAGATAGTTTCTGTTCAAGATTTTAAGGCTTTGGGTATGCGTTTTTATCCAAATCCGGTTACTTCTGTAATCCATGTTGAGGTAGAGAATAATGCTCAAGGAATATGTACAGTAAGGAGTCTAGATGGTAGAGTAGTAGCTGAATCTGTTTTGCTAGAAAACACTAAAGTAGATGTAAGTGCATTGATGAGTGGTCTTTATATCTTAGAATTTACAAGCAAAGAAGGACATAAAGCCTCTGCCAAGTTTGTAAAAATTTAATGCATAAAGCTGCTTCAAAATATCGGAACATAAGGTTGAGCACTATCGTGCTCAGTCTTTTTGTTTTTATCTTTTCGTGCAAAAAAGGAGAAGATCTGCCCAATGCAGCTCCGGAAACGAAACTGAGCATTGAAGAGATTAATCTCACGGGGAATGCACGCCTGAACAGTACGGTTAGCCTTAGTTGGTTTGGTACTGATATTGATGGATATGTAGCCTACTATGAGTTTAAGATAAACGAAGGCGAGTGGACGCGCACACAGATTCAAGATAGCACCTTTTTATTCGCTATAGATCCTGATGATGACTCCACAGATATTGATTTTTATGTTCGAGCCATAGATGACGAAGGTGTAGTGGATCCCACTCCTGCCTATCTATTGGTTCCTCTTAAAAACTCACCCCCTTCTGTGACTATAGATGAGGAGAGTCTTCCTATAGATACTACTAACCTAGTAATCACATTTAGATACTCCGCAGCAGACCCAGATGGAAATAATACATTAAAACAAGCATATATCCGCGCCAATGAAGGCGAGTGGAAAGAGATTGATCTAAATCAAAAGTTGCTTTCTGTGATGCCCAGTAACCCTACTACTGCAGGATTAGGTGCCGCAGGAGTCTATTATGGTTTATCGGATCAACCTGCTTTGACTATAGACGGTTTTGTGAATAACGGTGCCAATATTATACAACTCAAAGTAAGTGATATAGCGAATGCCGAGAGTGAAGTCGATAGTGCAGCGCGTATTTTTGTGCG
>ENA-OUOG01001540-OUOG01001540.1-marine-metagenome-genome-assembly--contig:-NODE-1540-length-26386-cov-9.268387_pt1 | contig 26386 bp, 22 predicted proteins | sample MGYA00248635_ERZ508505 | MGnify/ENA primary metagenome ERZ508505 (study PRJEB26176, sample SAMN06267871) | marine metagenome | isolation source: Saanich Inlet, British Columbia, Canada | place: Pacific...
TACATTCGTTTGGAGAATACTCTAACGGGCTGCTATGCAGTGAGCACAATAGAGTTGGTTGTAGATCCTTTGCCTGTTGTGAATTTGGATGACAATTATGTTATTTGTTCTGATACTTCAGGGGTAGGGCTGGATTTTATAGAAGTTGACCCGGGACTATCTCCAATGCTTTATAACTTCATATGGCGAGATGATCTTGGAGCTATATTGAGCACATCATCCACTTATACAATTGATCAGGGAGGGACTTATAGTTTAGAGGTGAGTTATACAAATTCTACAGGATGTACATCACCTTTAGAAATTTTCACAGTAAGTGAGAGTGGTTCTCCAGATGTAGAGGCAGAGGTTGTTACAGAGGATTTTGCAGAGACTCATGTTATTATAGCCACGGCAACAGGAACAGGGATTTATGAGTTTAGTTTAGATCAGGGACCATGGCAGGATAGTGGAACATTTATTGGGGTCACACCAGGTGAGCATGCTATAAACGTACGTGATGTTAATGGTTGTGGTACAACGACAATATTATTAAATGTAGTTGATTATCCAAAATATTTCACGCCTAATGGTGATGGTTATAATGATACATGGAATATAGCGGCCTTGTCTGGTCAATTAGGATCTAGGATATTAATATTTGATCGCTATGGTAAGTTATTGAAGCAAATTAGTCCGGCTGGCGATGGATGGGATGGCACCTACAATGGTCAACAGATGCCAACGTCCGATTATTGGTTTTTGGTGGAGTACAACGATTTAACTACTGGAGCACCTAAACAACTTCGAGCACATTTTAGTTTGAAGAGATAATATAAACATTTAAGTTATTTTTTTATTATTTTTGTTGGACATAACATAACCCCAAATTATGAAATACCTACAAACCTCCATATGGCTATGGCTGTTTTCACTTATTAGTTACGGTCAAATTATTCATATCAATGACGTTACTTATCCTGAATCGAAATATGATATAGTACGTTTAGTAAATGAAGTTTTAATTTCTTCAAATGCTTGTAGTCCGACTAGCAATTTTACATTTCAAGTAAAAGGCCAACCTAAAGAGCTAACTACCAAAAGTTACGGTTATTTTAAGACGCCGGCAGGGAGTAATTTTCCATTTAAAGAAGGCATTGTATTAACAACAGGTCATGCATATCCAGCAGGAAACAATACAAACGATATCACCGTTACACATCAAAACCATTTAAGTGGAGACTCTGATTTAGAAGCCGCTTTGTCTATAACTAACACATATGATGCTACCTTAGTTAAATTTAATTTTGTTCCTCAAAAGAATACGATTAGGTTTCGTTTTATAATGGGTTCTGAAGAATATAACAATGATTTCCAATGTAAATTTACAGATAGTTTTGCATTTTTACTGAGGGAGGTGGGAACTCAAAATTACCTCAATTTAGCGGTTTTACCAGATGGAACACCTGTTAGTGTAAGAAATATTAATAATTCAAATAAATGCAGAAAAAACCCCAATTACTTTGACACCTATAACCCTAGCTCATCTAATTATGGTGGTCATACCAAAGTTTTAATAGCCCAATCAGCAGTGACAGACGGCAAAACTTATGAGATAAAATTGGTGATTGCAGACCAAGAGGATAAAGCATTAGATTCTGCTATTTTTTTGGAGGCTGGGAGTTTTGATTTAGGTGGAGATTTGGGTCCAGACCGAACCATAGCTAATGGTAATCCAGGGTGTACTGGAAGTCCAATTACTTTAGATTCAAAAATTACGTTAAAAGGGTTAACGTTCAAATGGTATAAAAATAATGTTGAAATTCCAGGCGAAACAAACTCCACCTTGAAAGTAACTTCAGATGGCATCTACAAATTTGAATTAACCTCAGCTGTTAGCTGTACAGCAACAGATGAAGTAGTTATAGAGTTTGCCAAGACACCAATTATTGATCAAGAAACGGAAAATCTTCAAATGTGTGATATGGATGATGATTTTAAAGAAGAATTTGATTTTTCTTCAAATGAAGCATTAGTATTAGGTACTCAAAACCCCAACAATTTTATATTTACATATCACAAGACACAAGCTGATGCTGAAGCAAATCTAAATGCTTTAACTGTTCCATATACTAATGTTCAACTCAATGAAATTATTTGGTTGCGAATTGCTGACACGACCCAAACTTGTTACAAAGTAACAAGTTTTAAGATTAATGTCAAACAACAACCTAAATTCACATCTCTTGAGGACTATTACATTTGTGGCAATGTCAGTAACGCTACTTTTGATTTAACTCGGATGAATAGTCAAATCCAAACAGGTCAATCAGAAAAGCTACACATATCGTACCATTTAACAAAACAACATGCAGAGGATAATATTCCTATAGTCAATGAAACAAGCTTTGAGGCAGATACAAATCCCCAAACAATTTATGTTCGTTTTCACTTTGATCCCAATAAGAATGGAATTTTGGATTCGAATGAATGTAGCCGTACAGATATGAAATTTAGACTAATCAAATCAAATATACTAGAGGATATGGAATCAGAATTTCTATTTCCTGAATTTATTAGTCCAAACAAAGTAAAAGTTACAGTCAAGGGGGAAGGCGATCATGAATTTTCTTTAAATAACGGCACTTGGCAAAAAGAAAATATTTTTAATAATTTAAGTTATGGAGCGCACATATTAAGCGTTCGAGATTTGTTAGGTTGTGGGATAAAGACAATCAAAATAGTCAACATTGATTATCCAAAATATTTTACTCCTAATGGAGATGGCTATCACGACACATGGAATATTAGTAGTTTAAAGTCGCAAGCTAACGCAAAAATTTATATATTTGACAGATATGGTAAATTATTAAAAGAATTAAGTCCAGCGAGTATTGGCTGGAATGGTACTTTTAATGGACGTCCAATGCCTACAGCAGACTATTGGTTTAAGGTAGAATACATGAGTCCAACAACAAACAAAATAGAACAATTCAGAGCAAATTTTACTTTGAAAAGATAATATTTAAATGAGATTATTAGCCAAAAAAATTATTTTCCTGACCATACTTTGTTTTTATAATTATGATATGGAAGCACAGGAAGGATTGCCAATATATTCTGATTATTTGACAGACAATTATTATTTAATTCACCCATCGATGGCTGGTGTTGCCAATTGTAATAAAATACGATTAACAGGGCGCCAACAATGGTTTGGTCAAGACAATGCTCCAAGCCTTCAGACATTCAGTATCAATGGTCGTATTGGCGACACTCAATCTGGTGTAGGTGCAATTGCTTTTAATGATCAGAATGGATACCACTCTCAAACAGGAGCTTATTTGACGTATGCACATCATCTTATGTTTTCTAGGAATACAATTGATTTAAATATGTTGTCTTTTGGACTTAGCGCTGGGATGATTCAATATAAACTAGATGAAACAGCATTTCAAAAATTCGATCCTATAATTGCCGGAATTGAGCAAAGCGCAACAGATTTCAATGTTGATTTTGGCTTTTCCTACCATTTGATTAATTTTTATGCTCATGCTACGATAAAAAATCTTTTAAAAAATGAGGGTGTTAACATAAACGAACAAGGAGTTAGCTATGACAATCTAACAACCTATCTTTTTTCTGCTGGAAATGTATTTTCTAAATTTGGAAGCGACTGGAGTTTTGAGCCTTCTTTTTTATATTCCTATAAAGATGCTACAAAAGAGTCATTTATTGATGCTAATTTTAAAGCTTACAGAGACTTTGAGTTTGGAAGTGTTTATGCTGGCATTTCATACAGAAGAAGTTTTGATGGTGCGCAATTTACAAATGGAAACACTTTAAGTAGTCAAAAACTGCAATACATTACTCCTTTGGTTGGTATTGAGTACAATAATTTTATGTTTGCCTATACCTATTCATACCAGTCAAATTCTATTGTTCTTGACAACGGAGGATATCATCAACTTACACTTGGGTTCAACTTTGGTTGCAGAAAAGAAAAGTTTGATTGCGAGTGCCCTAGTGTAAATTAATTAGGATTTACTCCAAACCTTGAATCATAGACTCCTCCCAATTCATCAAATTGGAAACAATTTCCTTTGAGCCATTTGTAAAAAACTGATGTTCTCCTTTTAGGGTGCTTTTTTTAAGAAGGTTATGTTTTTGAAGTATAGTTTTTGTTTGTTTTGCAACAGCTGGGCCAGAATCTATTATTGTTACATTATTTGGTAATATTTTTTTTAAAATAGGTTTTATAAAATGGTAATGTGTACAACCCAAAACTAAACAATCCATATTAGCTTCTATCATAGGCGATAAATATGTTTCAAGTAGTTGTTCCATTTCTACTGAAAATAGCGCCCCAGCTTCAATGAGTTCAACAATTCCATCTCCCACTTGTTCAACGACATTTAAATCTTTTGTGTAGCGCTGTGAAGTCTCATGAAACAAAGTACTACTCAGCGTTCCTTGTGTGGCCAAAATTCCTATACAATTCGTTTTTGTATTAAGTGCCGCAGGTTTTATTGCGGGTTCAATTCCAATAAAAGGGATATTGTATTTTTCTCTTAAAAATGAAATTGCATTTGTAGTAGCAGTATTACAAGCCACAACTACAATTTTTGCTCCTTTATTGAGTAGTATTTCTGTATTAATGATGGAGCGTTCCAAAATAGCTTTTCTGCCTTTTGTCCCATAAGGTGCATATTTTGCATCAGAAATATAGATTGTCGACTCCATTGGGAGTAGTGCATTTACTTCTTTCCAAATAGAAAGCCCTCCTGCGCCAGAATCAAATATGCCAATGGGTTTTGTGTTCATATAGATACAAAAATAAAAAAGCTACTCTTTATGAGTAGCTTTTTAAAAACTATTTTGAAAAATCTTTTAGAATCCCAATTCAGATTTTACGTCAGCTAACAGATCTTTCCCATTAGCCATAATGACACCTTGGCCTTGAGAAGAGTCTAGGATATAGTCAAATCCTTGAGCATTACCTACTTTTAGAATTGCATTCTTTGCTTTTTCTGTAATTGGCCTTAACAGATCTAATTCTTTCTTTTGTAAATCTTGTTGTGCTTGTGCTTGATATTGACGAATACTTTGTTCCATACTTTGAACTTCTTGCAAACGCTTGCCGTTTTCTTCATCAGTTTTTGTTGAAGACTCAGCATCGTACTGCTTAATTTTATTTTGAAGTTCGGTTGCCATTGCTTGAATATCAGTTTCGTAAGTTTTTTGTAATTTTTCTAGCTCAGACTTTGCACTTTTCATTTCTGGCATAGCCTCTACCAATTCTTGTGTATTGATATGTGCAACTTTAGATTGTGCCTGAGCATTAAAACTACATGCTAAAATAATTGCCGTTGTTAAGAATAGATTTTTTAAGTGTTTCATTTTCAATTGTAATTAGAATTTATTTTTTGTTATTTTTTATGCTGTCACGTTTCCGTTTTTGCGCTTCTAGCCTAGCTTTTCGCTCCGCTAAAATACGTTTTTTCTTTTCTTCTAAAGCTTTTTTTCTCGCTTCTCTAGAATTGGTTGTTGTGTTTGTTTTTTCTTCTTTGACAACTTCCTGCTCTGCTGCTGTTGGATTTTCTTCTTCCTTTTCTTTAACTTTTGAATTTTCTTCTTTTTTTCTATTAGCTTTTATTAGCTTTTCAGCACGAGCTTTTTCTCTGACTTCTTTTATTTTTTGCTTTTTTGCTTCAATTTCTTTTTTTCGAGCTGCACGCTTTGCTTCCAATTCTTCTTTCCGTTTGGCTTGTGCTTCAGCACGTTTTGCATTACGCTCATCAATCAATTTTTGACGTTCATCTTTATCGGAATCAACTTCTACTATATTGTTTTCTTCTTCTGCAGCCTTGCGATCTTTTTTGTTTTCTACTTGTTCGCGTTTTGCTGTTCTATTGATAGTTCTAAGAACTTGTTCGCTAATGTCATAACGATCAGCAGAGTATAACATAACAACATCTGCTGATTTATCAAAAACAAAATCAAACTTTTTTGTTGTTGCTATTTCTTGAACTGCTGCAAATATTTGGTCTTGAATAGGTTGAATTAATTGTTTTTTCTGAAGCATTAAATCTCCATTTGGGCCAAATCTTTTTTGCTGATAATCTAGGATTTCATCCTCTATGATTTTAAGTTCTTCTTCTCGTTCCGAAAAGAGCTCATTTGTAAGTAAAACACGTTCGTTATTCAATTGTGTTTTTTGTGTTTCTAATTCGGCATAGCGTTGTTCAACTTCTGTTTTCCATTGCTGCACCTTTAGTTCTAGTTGATTTTGAGCATTTTGATACTCTGTAATATTTTCTAATATGTATTCTGTATCTATATATCCTATTCTAGCCCCTTTTTGCCCATACACTGCACAAGTCAAGACAAACATAAATAAAAAGACAACAGTCTTAGATGTGCTAGTTTTGAAGTTTGTATTTATTAAAAAAATCATATTTTTCAAATTTCAGTTTTAGGCCATGAGTTCAAATTAGTAAAATTAATTTTAATTCTTTCACATTAATGAAATTACCATGCCAAATTTTAAAACTGCTGACCAAGAATGAAATGAGTTTCCCATCCATTCTTTCTAGTTTCACCCGGTATTGGGTCGAATCCATGGCCAAAATCAATTCCTAATAGGCCAAATGCAGGCATAAATAAGCGAAGACCAACTCCAGCAGAACGTTTGATATTAAAAGGATTAAATTCTTTAAAATTATTATATGACGCGCCACCTTCCAGAAATACCATAGCAAAAATCTTCGTTTGCCCTTTCAGTGTAATGGGATGTCTTAGTTCAAGTGAAAATTTATTATAAATACTTCCTCCGTCATTATCAGATAGCGTTTGATTTGGATATCCACGCAATGCAATTGCTTCTCGCCCATCTAATCTATATGTTGCCATTCCATCTCCTCCAAGAAAGAAACGTTCGAATGGAATAATTCCTCTATCATTGTTGTAAGCCCCTAAAAAGCCAAATTCAAACCTTGGTCTAAGTACTAATTTTCCCTTAATTTTACTGTACCAGTCACCCGTAAATTTGATTTTATAAAACTCTAACCACTTAAAGCGTTCTTGATCAATCTCACTAATTCTATCACTTGCTTGATTTCTTTCAACAATTTCATTATCATCTTGAGTACTACTCAACTCTCGAATACGCTCTGTCAATTCTTCGCGTTCTGTTTTTAATGCAGAGTAGTCCACCTTACTGAAAGAAGAATAAGGAAGTGTAAGTTTGGCCGATAAGCTAAAGTTTGAACCACCTTCTGGATAAATAGGGTCATTATACGTATTATTTCTACTAAGACCTATGGTATAAGCCAAGTTATTGGCGTCACCATTACCAAAAGTAAATAGCCCTGTGTTGTAGTTGTTCAGGTCATAATATTGATAACTTAAGTTTTGAGAAAGCACAAAATAATCATCAGGAACAGTTAGTTTTTTTGCAATACCGAAACTAATACCAGTAATGTTAAAGCTTCTGCTCTTATCTGCAGAACGTGTAGCTCTATTGTACAAGAATTGTTTGGTTTGGGAGATTGAGGTAGAAAATTGTACTGGTTTTTTGCCACCAAGCCAAGGCTCTGAAAATGAAAAACTAAATGTTTGAAAAAAGCGACTTGCTTGAAGTCTTAAAGCAAGACTTTGTCCATCCCCCATTGGAACAGGAGTGTAAGCTTCTTTGTTAAAAAGATCTTTTACTGCAAAATTATTGAATGATAAACCAAGCGTACCAATAAATCCACCGCCTCCATAACCACCTTGTAACTCTACTTGGCTTGAGCCTTTTTCAACAACACTATATTCCATATCAAGTGTTCCATCATTAGGATTTACATTTTTAAAGTCTGGAGAAATTTCTTGAGCATCAAAAAAGCCCAACTGTCCAAGCTCTCTAACTGTTCTTACTACATTACTTTTGCTGTAGAGTTGGCCGGGGCGTGTTCGCAATTCTCTAAATAACACATGGTCGTTGGTTTTGTTATTTCCTTTGACTGATATGTTTTTAAAATATGCAGGTTTACCTTCTGTAATTCTAATTTCCATATCGATGACATTGCCATCAGCACTCACTTCTACAGGTGTAATAGTAGAAAATAAATAACCGTTATTTTGGTACAAGTTTGTGAGGTCAAAAGCATCTGGATCGCTACTGTCTGCAATTCGTTTTTCGAGCTCTACACCATTGTAAGTGTCCCCTTTTTTGATTTTTAAAACTTGGTTTAACTGTTCATCAGAATAGATGGTATTCCCCAAAAAGTTGATATTCCCATAGGTATATTTTTCGCCTTCTTCAATGTTGATATTTAGGGTAACTGTTTTATCATTATCAATGATTAAGGAATCAGAAATAATACGCGCATCTCGAAACCCTTTTTCTTTTAATTTATTAACAACATTAATTAAGTCTTCTTTGTAGTCGGATTCTATATACTTAGATCGCTTTAGAAATCGGACAGGATTAATTTGTTTTGTTTTTTTCATGGCTTTTCGCAGTCGTTTGCTGCTTAGTTTTTCATTACCAGAAAATGTAATTTTTTTGATTTTTACTTTCTCTCCTTTATCAATACGAATTTGCATATTGACTCTAGATTTTTCTACTGAATCAATAACTTTGCTGGTTGCTACAATAGTTTTTGCATTTAAAAAACCTTCTTTTCGGTACTTGCTTTCCAAGTAATTTTTTGTTGTAGTAATTAAGTTTTCGGTGACTTTTGTTCCAGGAACGAGTTTGTTTTCTTCAATGATTTCACTAAATTTACCTTTTTTAACTCCTGTAATTTTAACGTCTTTTAGTTCAGGAAGATCATCCAATTGAATTTCTAGGTAAATATTGTTTCCATCAATTTTTGAGATAAAAACATCAATATTTGAAAAAAGATTTGAATCCCATAATTTTTTTATACCATCACTAATTTTTGTTCCTCCTGGGATGGTTACGGTTTCGCCTTTGACCAGACCAGAATAAGTAATAATGGTTTCTGCGCCATATACTGTTTCTCCTTTTACACTAATATCGACTATATTATAATCTTTTCTTTTGGACATGTCCAATGATTGTCCGTGTACTTTATTGTTCATGAATATCATGATACAAGCAGCTATATAAAGTAGTATGTAGGTGTGTTTACTTGAGTTGTTCACTTGTTTTTCCAAATCTTCGTTCTCTTTTTTGGTAACTGGCAATGGCCTTATACAAATCTTCATTACAGAAATCTGGCCAGTAGACTTCAGTAAAATACAATTCCGCATAAGCAATTTGCCATAAAAGGAAATTGCTCAGACGTTGTTCACCACTAGTTCTTATTAATAAATCAACGTCTGGTAAATTTCGGGTGTAAAGATGCTGATTTATTACCGATTCATCAATTTTTTCAGAAGAAATTATATTATTTTTAATTTTTTCTCCAATTTCTTTTACAACATGTGTCAATTCATCTCGTGAACCATAACTCAGCGCAAGATTCAAAGTCATTCTTGTATTGTTTTTTGTTTCCATGATTACATGAGATAATTCATTAAATACTTTCTTGGGAAGTGTTTCAATATTTCCTATTGCATTTAATTTGATATTATTTTTTTGAAGCGTATTGATTTCTCTTTTAAGTGAAGAAATTAACAGCTGCATAAGGGTCTTAATTTCCAGCTTTGGGCGTTTCCAGTTTTCTGAGGAAAAGGCATAAAGTGTAAGGTGTTCAACGCCCAATTTCGCACAAGCTTCAACGGTGGTTCGAACGGCTTTAGTTCCATTTTCATGACCAAAAGCCCTTAACCGACCTTTGGATTTTGCCCAACGACCATTACCATCCATAATAATAGCAATATGCTTTGGAAGTGCTTGGTTATTTATGTCTGCTTTTAAATCCATTTAATAGTTACAAAAACAAGGGTTTCGACCAAATGTATATGTTAGGATTATCCCACTAAACATATACCAATCGGTATTATTAATATTACCAAAGCGTAAGTTTTTTAATTCTTTTGTGTCTGGAATGCTTCCGTCCAATTCATCAGAAAAAGTATATTTTGCTGCAACTTCTATACCAAAAATAAGATGTTCTGTCAGAGTGAGCTTTAAGCCCAGAGCAATCGGTATTCCAAAAGCGTTACTTCTTGTTTTTTCAGAAATAAGTCTATTGTTGCTATAGTAGAAATTAGGATGATTTAACATACTAAATCCTGTGTATAGGTATGGGCTAAAGTTAAAACTTCTTCTATGTAAGTCAAAATCTAAAAATGTAAACTCGATGCCTGCAGAAACTTCCAAAGATCTTGCACTAAAATTGTATCCTCTTATTTGTCTTTTAGGATCTCTTGAGAAGTGATCGTTTCCAAAAAGCGTTGTGTAAATCACACTCGCTCTGTAGGAATGTCTTGGGCTTCTGTTCCAGCGAAAAACTCCGCCAATTGCTGTTTTTTTTGGCGCAATAAATGCAGTAGAGCCAACATCACCAATAACGTTTGTTCCACCACCAATGACCCCTATTTCATAAATTTGGGAAACTCCAAAATGTGTGGAGAGTATAAAAATAAGGGTTAAACTAAAGGTCTTCATCAACTGTCAGAATGTCTGCAAATATAACAAAATTGAAATCGCTTCAAAACGGTTATCATTTAGAATAAATAAACTGAAAAAATATCTAAATATTGTCTAGTTTCTTTGATCGGCACCCCAAAGAAGTTTTTTTCGAAGAGTTTCAATAAAAGTACCATCTTCAAGCTCGATCATACAGATGCTATACGGCGCTTTTTTTATAATTACTCCTACGTTGTTTTTAAGAGAATTAATTCGAGAGTCTAAGGATACTAAATATTCATTAACACGACCACTGACTTTAAGGCGGATTTCTCGATTGGCAGAAATAACAAGCGGGCGAGCGTTCAAATTGTGTGGTGCAATTGGCGTAAGGACCAAACTATCAGATTCTGGCATAATAACTGGGCCACCACAACTCAAGGAATAGCCCGTTGATCCAGTTGGTGTTGAAATGATGAGTCCGTCAGCCCAATAGGAAGTCAAATATTCATCATCTAGCCATGTTTCGATACTGATCATGGAAGTTGTATTTTTTCTGCTAATTGCAATTTCGTTTAAAGCAAAATCTAAATCAAAATTAGCTTCTTTTTTTTCTGTGGTAACGCATAATACACTGCGCTTAGAAATTCGATACTTTCCTTTAAAAATTTGATCCAAAGCACCAACAATTGCATCTTTTTTAATCGTTGCCAAAAATCCAAGGCGACCTGTGTTGATACCTATAATTGGGATGTTTAAATCTTTAACATATGTAATGGCTCGTAATGTGGTACCATCACCTCCAACACTAATGAGAAAATCAAATGATGCATCTAATTTTTTAAATGTTTGAAATCCAAAACGGTCAATTTTTATTGAAGATTGCTCAAGAATTGAATGATAAAAGCTGTTTTCTACAGCAACTTCAACCGCTTTTTTATTTAAATACTCAGTAAGCGTAACAATAGCCGAATATGATCGTTCGTTAAAATCTGGTCCGTATATAGCAATTTTCATAAGAGCAAAATTACAAATTTAAATAACGATTTAAGTAGGCAGATCGATCTTTCAAAGTTTTTAGGAAACTATCGTCCTCATGACCAGAAATTATCGTGTACCCATATCTTCTAAATGTTTCAAAAATAGCACTCAAGCCCGAGTTTTCAATTTTTATGGTGATTTGTGCCATGTCATTTTTTATTCTTGACACAAAAACACCTAAGACTTTTAAATTATTGGACTCTACAATTTGACAAACTTCACTAAACGAATAATCGTTGTAGGCTTTTTCTATTACAATTATTCCTCCAGCTTCAGAAAAGAAAGGGGTGTTTCTAAACAATGAAATCACATCAATTAACTGATAATATCCCAAATAATTGTTGTGTTCGTCTAGTACAGGCATAATGTTTGAATCGTTTTGAGCAAAAGTATCTAAAACATCCAACCAAATAGTTGATTGTCGCACATCAAAGTTTTCAATAGCATACATCACCTCTTCAACGGTTTCATTACCATCAAAGCAATACACATCTGTTTCGGACAAGCATCCAATATACATACCATTTTCTTGAATTGGTACATGAGAATATGTCAACTGATTAAAAACCTCTTGAAGCTCTCTTATTGGAGTATTCAAATCAAAAGGGTTTAGGTCATTTATGATGTATTGATCTAGTGGCATAAGACGTTTTGAGAGTTATTGCAAAATAATCAAAAATAATATACTTTACGCCATGGACTTTGTATTTTTGCAATCTAAATATTATTACCATGACGAAGTTAAGTGTAAACATCAATAAAATTGCAACACTAAGAAATGCTAGAGGAGGTAATGTTCCCAATATTGTACAGTTTGCAAAAGATGCACAAGAGTTTGGTGCACATGGTATTACCATTCACCCTCGCCCAGACGAACGCCATATTCGCTATCAAGATGCTTTTGATATAAAATCTGAGGTTTATACAGAGTATAATATTGAAGGTAATCCTATTCCAAAATTTATTGATTTGGTGACCGCGATTAAACCTACACAAGTAACTCTTGTTCCAGACGCCGAAGACGCCATAACGAGCAACGCAGGATGGGATTGTATGAAGCATCATTCGTTTCTTTCAGAAATTATCAAAGAATTCAAAAATAATGGCATACGGACTTCAATTTTTTTAGACCCTGATCTACGTCAAGTTGAGGCAGCAAAAGCAACAGGGACCGATAGGATTGAACTCTACACCGAAAATTTTGCCCAACACTATGCGCTTGAAAATTTTGAAGCAGTAAAACCCTACACCGATTGTGCTTCATTAGCACATGATTTTGGTTTGGGGGTAAACGCAGGCCATGACCTATCACTAGATAATATCAAATTCTTTAAGCAAAATGTTCCTAATTTGTTGGAAGTTTCAATTGGTCATGCTCTAATTTCAGAAAGTTTGTATTTGGGAATAGAAAATGTCATCAATATGTATTTGAATCGGTTAAAGTAATGATACTACATTCAAAAATATTTGGGGAGGGGATTCCTTTTGTAATATTACATGGTTTTTTGGGTATGGGCGACAATTGGAAAACATTGGGGAAGCGTTTTTCTCAATTAGGCTATCAAATTCATCTCATTGATCAAAGAAATCACGGAAGAAGTTTTCATTCAGATGCATTTGATTATGAACTTTTAGCAGAGGATTTAAAGACCTATTGCGTGCATCATAACATAAAAAAATGTATCCTATTGGGTCATTCTATGGGTGGAAAAACCGCTATGCTTTTTACGGCACTTTATCCAGATTTGGTCAATAAACTTATTGTTGCAGACATTGCTCCACGTTTCTATCCCATTCATCACGATGCGATTTTGGAAGGCCTATCAGCTCTAGATTTTACAACTTTAAAAAATAGAACACAGGCCGATGAACAACTTTCAAATTATATTTCTGAATTTGGAGTAAGACAATTTTTATTAAAAAATCTGTATTGGGTTTCTCAAGGGCAGTTGGGATTAAGGCTCAATTTAAATGCATTAAAAAATAATATAAGTGAAGTCGGAGAAGTACTACCTTCGCACCTCAAAGTTGAAATACCAACACTATTTTTAAGAGGAGACAAATCTGAATATATTGGCCTAGAAGATGAAAAACAGATTTCTGTTCAATTTCCAAATTCTGAAGTGGCAACTATTTCCAATGCGGGTCATTGGCTTCATGCCGAAAACCCTAAAGAATTTTTCTCTGCAGTTGCTCATTTTTTAGACTGATTTTCAAAACATTAAAATATTTGTACTCCATTAAAATTGTTGTACTTTTGCCACCCAATTTTTAATTCATTACAATGAATATTACAAGAGAAAATAAAGATGCCCTTAATGCGGTTGTAAAAATCGATATCGAAAAGAATGATTATTCTGAAAAAGTAGAAAAAATACTTACCGATTACCGAAAATCCGCAAACATCCCTGGCTTTAGAAAAGGTCAAGTCCCAATGGGATTAGTAAAAAAGCAATACGGTAAAGCAGTATTAGTGGATGAGGTTAATAAATTGCTACAAGAATCCTTAGGGAAATATCTCAATGACGAAAAACTTGATGTTTTAGGCAATCCTCTACCAAAACAACAAGACAATATTGATTGGGATGCCGAAGTATTTTCTTTTGAATTTGAAATTGGATTGAGTCCAGAATTTGACATTAAACTAAAAGGGCGCAAATCCATAAAGCACTACACAATTGTTGCAGATGATAAAATGATTGATGATCAAATCACAAACATTCAAAAGCAATATGGGCAATTGATTTCAAAGACTGAAGTTAGTAATGGTGATGAAGTTACTGGAGTGTTTTTTAACGATGAGAAAGGCATAGAATCGACAACAACAATTTCTCTAGACAAAATCAAAGGCAAAGCTAATTTGAAAAAATTTATAGGCGCCAAAGTGGGTGACATCATCACTGTAAAAACAAAAGAACTTTTTACAGATACTCACGACTTGATGACCTATTTAAAAGTAGATCATGACACTGCACACGATTTGAATGTTCAAGTTACATTTACTATTAGTGAAGTCAATGAAAGAGGGTTAGCGGATTTAGATCAGGAACTATTTGATAAATTATTTGGTAAAGACGCCATAAAAAGTGTTACAGAGCTTAAAGCAAGAATCAAAGCAGATGCTGAAAAACAATTTGTTCAGCAGTCTGATCAAAAGTTATTGAATGATGTTACAGAATATTTAGTAGAAAACACCAAGTTCGATTTGCCGTCTGAATTTTTACAAAAATGGTTGCAAACTGTTGGCGAAGAGTCCATGACCGAAGCGCAAGCCAAAGAAGAATATTTAAAGTCCGAAAAAAGTATGCGCTATCAATTGATTGAAAGTAAATTGATCGTAGATAATAATTTACAAGTCAACTTTGATGAGCTTAAAGCTTTTGCAAGTGAGATGATTAAAGGGCAAATGGCCCAATTTGGTCAATTGAACCCAAGCGATAAAGAAGTAGAAGACATTGTAGCAAGAGTACTTTCAAATCAAGATGAAGTAAAGCGCATGTCTGAACAACTCACAAGCCAAAAATTACTTAATTTTTATAAAGAAAATGCGAACTTAAAAGTCAATAAATTAGCTTATGATGCTTTTGTTAAAGAAGTTTATGGAAAGTAATTAATACCAAAAAGTTCTTTAAAAACACTTCTTCGGAAGTGTTTTTTTGTTTTCAAAAATATTCAAAAGATTTAAATAATAGTATATTTACAGTCTCAAAATAAATAAGTATATGGACTACGGAAAAGAATTCAAAAAATTTGCAACAAAAGATCAAGGCATCAGCAGTACATACTACGATAAAATTGTGAGTAGAATGACTCCAATGGGCCTCACTCCAAACATTATCGAAGAGCGTCAAATGAATATTGCTATTTTTGATGTTTTTTCGAGACTAATGATGGATCGAATCATCTTTATGGGAACAGCCATAAATGATCAGGTTGCCAATATCATTCAAGCACAACTTTTATTCTTAGAAAGCACTGATGCTTCCAAAGATATTCAAATTTATATCAATTCACCAGGCGGAAGTGTTTATGCTGGTCTTGGGATCTATGATACTATGCAACTCATAAAACCAGATGTAGCCACTATTTGCACAGGAATGGCCGCATCAATGGGGGCGGTTCTGTTATGCGCAGGAGAAAAAGGCAAACGTAGTGGGTTGACGCATTCTAGAGTAATGATACACCAACCATTGGGAGGTGCACAAGGACAAGCCAGTGATATTGAAATTACAGCTCGAGAAATATTAACGCTAAAAGAAGAGCTATATAATATTATTTCAAAACACTCGGGTCAGGATTACGATAAAGTATATGCCGACAGTGATCGAGATTACTGGATGAAAGCTGACAAAGCCCTTGAATATGGAATGATTGATGAAATTCTTTCAAGAAAACAATAAAATACAAACTCAATCTCAAACCACAACAATTGATGGCTAACGAAGAATTAGAATGTTCATTTTGCGGGAAACAAAAAGCAGAGACAAATCTACTTATAGCAGGACTAGATGCACACATTTGTGATCGATGTATCGTACAAGCCCATGGTATTGTTGCAGAAGAGTCAAAGCATATTGGTCAGGAACTTACGCCAGAAGTTATGCTGAAAAAACCTCAAGAAATTAAGGCTTTTTTAGACACTTATATTATTGGTCAGGAGCAAACAAAAAAAGTAATGTCTGTTGCAGTTTATAACCATTACAAAAGATTACTTCAGCCCATCTCTGAGGACGACATAGAGATTCAAAAAAGTAATATTATTATGGTTGGACAAACAGGGACTGGAAAAACCCTGTTGGCCAAAACTATTGCCAAAATGCTTAATGTACCATTAGCCATTGTAGATGCCACAGTTTTAACCGAAGCAGGCTATGTAGGAGAAGATGTAGAAAGTATGCTTACACGTTTGTTGCAAGCTGCCGATTATAACCAAGAAAAAGCAGAACGAGGCATAGTATTTATTGATGAAATCGATAAAATTGCAAGAAAAAGTGATAATCCTTCCATTACAAGAGATGTTTCAGGAGAAGGCGTACAACAAGCTCTTTTAAAACTATTGGAAGGTACCGTTGTTAATGTTCCACCAAAAGGCGGGAGAAAACATCCTGATCAAAAATTCATCGAGGTCAATACAGAAAATATTTTATTTATAGCCGGAGGAGCTTTTGACGGAATAGAACGTCACATTTCTAAACGGCTTAACATGGCTGCTATTGGCTACAAATCTTCTCAAGAAGGCGAAAAAATTGACGGCCAAAACCTTTTACAATACATTACTCCAAAAGATCTTAAAGATTTTGGATTGATTCCAGAAATTATTGGTCGCTTACCTGTACTCACCTACATGAATCCTTTGGACGCAGGAACGCTTAAAGCGATTCTGACTGAACCCAAAAATGCCATTGTCAAGCAGTATAAAAAATTGTTTGAAATGGACAACATAGCCCTTAGTTTTGAAGAAGAAGCTTTGGATTTTATCGTTCAAAAGGCCGTGGAATATAAGCTTGGTGCAAGAGGCCTACGTTCTTTGTGTGAAGAAATTCTAACAGACGCTATGTTTAAATTACCAGGGAGCAAAGAATCTTCACTTGTCGTGGATAAGGATTATGCTAAAAAGCACCTCAGTCGTACGCGCTTAAAACAACTTAAAGCAGTGTCTTAGCTTTTTGAAATTAAACTTATTAGTACATTTTTCTTTTCGTCTAAAAATTGAAGTTGATCGTTTTTAAGGCGGTATTTTTTTACTTTGTCGAGAGCTGAAAAAAATCGATTTTCTATATCATTGTCAAAACACACCATCATTGTTGAAGTCATTTTGCCAAAAGAAATATTTTCTTCTCCTATTGTGTATACTCCACTATAATTATTGCATCCAGAGTTACCCGAAAAGTGGTTTTTATTAAAAATTAACGTCGGTCTTTTAGTTAAAGTACTTTTACCATAAATAGAAGTGACTTCCCAATTGCCTTCTATAGCAATATCTTTGTCTGAATTGGTTTTATGGGACTGCAACTGTTTCTGATTCGCACAAGAATTGAGAAAAAAAACAAATAGAATTAATAGTTTAGACGTCATAGGGATGTATGTTTTAGATCAAAAAATTATAAGTAGTATGCCAATTTATATGCCAATTTATATGCCGAAACATATTCAATATAATAAAAGCGAATTATTTCTTAGATTCTAAGCTTAATTGAGCTTCAACAGTTCTTCCAATACTGTTCTTGAATTAGAAAGTCGAGGAACCTTGTGTTGACCGCCAAGTTTATTTTTGCTTTTTAGCCAGCTGTGAAACTGTTGAGGTCGAGCAACATTTATTTTTGGCGGATTCAATGTCATGTTATTATAGCGTTTGGCTTCATAGTCGGAGTTTAGAGCCTTAAGAGCATTGTCCAATAACTCTGTAAAATAATTGATGTCTTTTGGAGGGGTTTTAAACTCAATCAGCCATTCATGTGCGCCTTTTTGTTTGCTTTTCATAAAAATTGGAGCTACGGTATAATCAATAATAGAACAACCTATTTTTTTACATACGTTTTTGAGAGCTTTTTCAGTATTTTCAATAATTAGCTCTTCACCAAAAACATTGATAAAATGCTTTGTTCGTCCTGTAACCTTGATGCGGTAAGGGTCTATGCAAGTAAAGCGCACAGTGTCTCCAATTTTGTAGCGCCACAACCCTGCATTTGTGGTGATAATAACAGCATAATTTTTTCCTTTTTCGACTTCATACAACGGAACTATCTTTTCGTTTGAAGTTCCGTAGCTTTCCATAGGGATAAACTCATAAAAAATACCATAATCTAGCATCAGGAGTAATTCATCAGAATTGTTTTGATCCTGTATAGCAAAAAAACCTTCTGAAGCATTATAGGTTTCGTAGTATTTAAAGGATGAAGAAGGTATGATATTTTTGTACTGATCCTTATAGGGCATAAAACTCACTCCTCCATGAAAGTAGACTTCTAAATTGGGCCAAATTTCAAGAAGGTTCGATTTGTTTGTGCTTTCCAAAACATTATTCAGTAAGACCAACATCCAAGAAGGTACGCCTGCCAAACTTGTGACATTTTCTTTGATGGTTTCATCAACAATTGCTTGCATTTTTGATTCCCAGTTGCTCATCAAAGACACCTTGTTGCTTGGTGTACTGCTAAACTCGGCCCAAAACGGCATATTGTCAATTAAAATTGCTGAAAGATCGCCAAAAACAGTGCCATTTTCTTCGTACAATTCTTTGCTGCCGCCAAGGCGTAAATTTTTCCCATTAAATAGTTCTGAATTGGGATTATTGCTAAAGTACATACACAATAGATCCTTTCCAGCGGCATAATGACAGTCTTCTAAAGAGGCATTACTTACAGGTATAAATTTACTTTTGGTATTTGTTGTTCCACTTGATTTCGCAAACCATTTAATAGGCTTTGCCCAAAAAATATTTTGCTCGCCTTTTCGTGAACGTTCTATATATTCATGGTAAGTTTCGTATGAGGAAACGGGTACACGCAGCGAAAACTCACGGTAGGTTTTGATGGACTTAAAGTCATATTTTTTTCCAAATTCTGTATTTTTTGCCGATTCTAAAAGATTTGTAAGTAACTCATTTTGAACCTCATATGGGTATTTAAGAAACAGTTCAATTTGATGAAAACGTTTCTTTAAAAACCATGTTGCAACGGAATTAACTATGGATTTTGGCATAAAATTACATATATTTACAAGTCTAAAAGTAACAAAAATCTTTATATGCTATATCAAGGAGTGCTTACAAAAATGCAAACAGAATTTTCTGAGCCAATAAACTATTATCTTAATCTTGGAAATGAATTAATTCTAGCACACCAGTTGCTACAAAAAAAAATATCTTTAGAGTTTGTGGGTTATGAGTGTTTAAACTGTAAAAGCAATGAAACTACCTTCCGACAAGGGTTTTGTAAATCATGCTTTTTTGAGCAACCACAAACTGCCGATTGGATCATGCGTCCAGAGTTGAGTAAAGCCCATTTAGATATCGAGGAACGTGATTTACATTTTGAAAAAAAAGTACAGTTACAGCCACACATCGTATATTTAGCAAATTCCAGTAATGTAAAAGTAGGGGTAACTCGAAAAACTCAAGTTCCAACACGCTGGATAGATCAAGGGGCACAGGAGGCTTTAGAAATTTTAGAAGTTCCAAACCGTTATTTGGCAGGCGTAGCTGAAGTAGCGCTCAAAAAATTTGTAAGTGATAAAACCAATTGGCGCGAAATGCTCAAGGGTGATGCCAGTTCGGAAGATTTAAAGTCATGGCGCCAAAAACTTTCCAGTCATTTGCCAGACGAAGTAAAGCCTTATTTTATAGCAAATAAAGAACCATTTCACTTAAAATTTCCTGTGCAACAATATCCAGAAAAGCCAAAAAGTTTAAATCTTGCTAAAATTCAAAATTACAGTGGAATACTTGTTGGCATAAAGGGGCAATACCTAATATTTGATGATGATACTGTTTTCAATGTTAGAAGTAATGAAGGCTTGATTGTAGCACTTAATGTTGGCAACTAATCCAGTTCAATTTCCTGATTTACACTAAGCTTAAATCGTTTTCTGAAAAGATAAACCCCTAAATAAAGAAAAGGCGTATCAAGTGCTGCAATTAGAATTTTAAATACAAACCCCGCTAGTAAAAGACCACCAAACAACTCCCAGTCGATTTCATTAAAAGCGCATAGTAGTAATAAAACTGTTGCAGTGTCTATAAACTGCGAAAGAAAAGTAGAACAATTGTTACGCAACCATAGATGACGGCCTTGTGTCAATTTTTTCCAAAAATGGTAAATTTGAATATCTATAAATTGTGCAAATAAATAGGCCATCATGCTGGCAAAAACGGCAATTGCTGTACTTCCAAACACCGTAGAAAACAAGTTGTCTGAAACAGGAGACCAATCGGTCGCCGGAACAATATTTGCCACATAAATAATTCCCATTGCAAAAAACGATGCAAAAATACCTCCAACCACTACTTCGTTCGCTTTTTTCTTACCATAAATTTCACTTATTAAATCCGTTATTAAAAAGGTAATAGGATAGGGGAGTATACCCACAGAAATTTCAAATAATTGGACACCAAAAATGGAAAAATTAAAGGGGTAGTAGTAAAAAAATTTTTTGAAAATTAAATTTGAAACCACTAAAGAGGTAATAAAAAAAGCACCAAGAATTAAATAAAGGCGTTGCGCTAAAACTTTGTCGTTCAGAGTCATTGGTTGTCAATAAATACTTTAGTAAAGATATAATTTTAATTTTTCTTTTACCTAAATTGCTGCTTTGTATGATTGATCAAAAATATATATTCATAGGGCTGGGCAGCAATGTAGGCGATCGGCTTTCCTATTTGCAATTAGCGATTGATTCTATCCATTATGAAATAGGAAGTGTATTGAAAATTTCCAACTGCTATCAAACTCCAGCAATGGGTTTCGAAGGCGATACTTTTATCAACGCCTGCATAAAGGTTAGGACCTGTTTGTCAGCAGAACTGGTGCTTTCAAAACTTCTTCAAATCGAAGAACAGCAGGGGCGTAGGCGCTTCGACGATGGCCAATATCATGCTCGAACCATTGATCTCGACATCTTGTTTTTTAATCAGGATATCATTGAAAACAAAATACTTAGTGTTCCTCATCCACGGCTCGAACAACGGCGCTTTGTGTTGCAACCCCTCAACGATATTGCTCCAGAATTGATTCATCCAACTCAAAAAAAATCAATTTCAACTCTTCTCGCCCATTGCAAAGACCAAAATCCGATAGAAAAGCGAAAAGAAAAACTACAAAACCCACTTCAAAGGTTTGATTTTTCTGCCTATAATTTTATTGCAATTGAAGGGAATATTGGTGCGGGTAAATCGAGCTTAACGCAAATGATGGCTGAAGATTTTAATGCAAAATCTATTTTTGAACGTTTTGCAGACAATCCGTTTCTGCCAAAATTTTACGAAGATGCAGAGCGCTATGCATTTACTTTAGAAATGTCTTTTTTAGCCGATCGTTACCAGCAAATTTCAGATGATTTTTCACAATTAGATTTATTTAAAGATTTTATTGTTGCTGATTATGATGTCTTTAAGTCGCTTATATTTTCAAAAATCACTTTACAAGAGGATGAGTTTTTGTTGTACAGAAAATTGTTTTACCAAGTTTATAAAGATATCAAACGTCCAGATTTGTACGTGTATTTGCATCAAAATATTGAGAAATTACAACAAAACATCAAAAAGCGGGGAAGAGATTATGAAAGAAATTTGGAGTCTACTTATTTGGACAAAATCCATTCAGGATATTTAGACTTTATCAAAAACAATCCAAAGTTTAAGGTGGAAATTATTGATATTTCAGATCGTGATTTCATTGAAAATCGCCACGATTATTTGTGGTTACTTGAACAGATTCAAGGTTGATTTATTTTTGAAAACAAATCCCAAAGTACCACGCCACAACTCACAGCAATATTTAACGAATGCTTGGTGCCAAATTGAGGAATTTCAATCACCTCATCACATTGATTTACAACCTCTTGTGAAACTCCTTTAACTTCATGACCAAAAACAACAGCATAGGTGCTGTTTTTTTTGGTAGAAAAATCTTGAAGCATAGTAGCATTTTCGGTCTGTTCAATCGCTATAACTTGAATATTTTTTTGTTGTAAATCTTTTACGATATCCAAAGTGTTTTCAACATAAGACCAGCTTACAGATGCTGTACTTCCCAGAGCTGTTTTTTGAATATCTTTGTGAGGCGGCGTTGCAGTAATTCCACAGAGATAAATATGTTCTACCCGAAAAGCATCAGAGGATCTAAAAACGCTCCCTATATTGTTTAAACTTCGAATATTATCTAAAATAACAATAACCGGTGTTTTTTCAACGGATTTGAATGCTTCTACACTCAATCGATTCAATTCGCTATTATTCAATTTTCGCATGGGCGGAATTCTCTATTATTAGGTTTTATAACACACTAAAATTAGTTACATTAGCATCTTTATACACATACAAAAGTACACTTTTAAAACAAAGATGCATTGGCCAAAAAAGTAAAAAAAGAAACTCCACTGATGAAACAGTACAATGCCATCAAGGCAAAGTACCCCAATGCGTTGTTGTTGTTTCGTGTTGGAGATTTTTATGAAACTTTTGGAAGTGATGCGATAAAAGCAGCCAAAATTTTAGATATTATTCTAACCAAACGTGGCGCTGGAAGTCAAAGTGAAACAGAACTTGCTGGATTCCCACATCATTCTTTGAACACCTATTTGCCAAAATTAGTCAAAGCTGGAGAGCGCGTGGCCATTTGCGACCAATTGGAAGATCCCAAACAAACCAAAAAAATTGTAAAACGTGGGGTTACAGAACTCATCACGCCAGGTGTTTCGCTAAATGATGAGGTTTTAAGCTCAAAAACTAACAATTTTTTGGCGGCTGTTTATTTTGGGAAAACAACGGGGGTTTCATTTTTGGATGTTTCTACAGGGGAGTTTTTAGTGGCTCAGGGTAGCGAATCTTACGTAGCCAAATTGCTTCAAAATTTTAGTCCTAGTGAAGTTCTTATTGAAAAACAAAAACGGTCTCTTTTTAATAAAACTTTTGGAGATGATTTTCATGTGTTTTTTTTGGAAGATTGGGTATTTCAAGACGATTATGCCAATGAATCTTTGTGTAAACATTTTCAAACCAAAACACTCAAGGGCTTTGGTGTAGATGCCCTAAATTATGGTCTTGTGGCATCAGGGGCTATTCTTCATTACTTAGGAGAAACACAACATCACAAATTACAACACATTACGTCTATAGAGCGTATTTTAGAAGATGATTTTGTGTGGATGGATAAATTTACCATCAGAAATTTGGAGCTATACCATTCTACAAATCACAATGCAGTAACCCTGATTCAAATTATCGATAAAACCCTTTCGCCTATGGGGGGCCGATTGTTGAAGCGTTGGTTGGCATTGCCATTAAAATCTGTTGAAAAAATTCAAGCCCGTCACCAAGTGGTTCAGTATTTTTATGAAAATGAAGTAGAACTTGAGCAGTTGCAATCGCATATCAAAGGGATTGGTGATTTGGAACGATTAATTTCAAAAGTTGCTACGGGTAAAGTTAATCCTCGTGAAGTTGTACAATTGAAAAATTCTTTAGAACAAATTTTGCCAATCAAAGCCCTAGCCCTTAATTGTGGGCACTCTACATTGGCTGCATTAGGAAATCGTATTTTAGATTGCGAGCCGTTGAGAGAAAAAATTTCAAGAACTCTAAATGAAGAAGCACCAGTAAATATTTTAAAAGGAAACACTATTTCATCCTCTGCATCAGAAGAACTAGAAGCATTGCGAGCTATTGCATTTACGGGTAAAGATTATTTGGATCAAATGTTGGCGCGCGAAAGTGAAGCGACTGGCATTCCTTCTTTAAAAATTGCTTCAAATAATGTTTTTGGGTATTATATTGAAGTTCGAAACACACACAAAGACAAGGTCCCAGAACATTGGACACGTAAACAAACATTGGTCAATGCAGAGCGTTACATTACAGAAGAACTAAAAGAATACGAACAAAAAATATTAGGCGCAGAAGATCAAATTTTGGCAATTGAGCAACGCATATTCTCAGAATTAATTAGCTGGATGCATGATTATATTAAACAGGTTCAGCAAAATGCATATTTAATTGCTCAATTGGATTGTTTGAGTGCTTTTGCACATTTGGCTAAGCAACACCATTATACTTCTCCAGCGTTAGATAACACTTATGATTTAGATATCAAAAAAGGTCGCCACCCTGTAATTGAACAGCAATTACCATTGGGTGAAACCTATGTTGCTAATGATGTTTTTTTAGATCGCGAAACGCAGCAAATTATCATGATTACAGGGCCAAATATGTCAGGGAAGTCTGCAATTTTACGCCAAACAGCCTTAATTGTTTTATTGGCACAAATAGGGAGTTTTGTCCCTGCCGAATATGCAAGAATTGGTGTGGTTGATAAACTTTTTACTCGTGTTGGCGCAAGTGATAATATTTCTATGGGCGAATCTACTTTTATGGTAGAAATGAATGAAACTGCTTCAATTCTAAATAATATTTCGGAACGAAGTTTAGTGTTGTTAGATGAAATTGGACGAGGGACAAGCACTTACGATGGGATTTCTATTGCATGGGCAATTAGTGAGTACTTACATGAACACCCATCGCGCGCTAAAACGCTTTTTGCGACGCATTACCATGAATTGAATGAAATGACCGAGACCTTTTCTCGCATCAAAAATTATAATGTCGCTGTTAAAGAATTGAAAGATAATGTGTTGTTTTTAAGGACTTTAGTTGCTGGTGGAAGTCAACATAGTTTTGGAATTCATGTCGCAAAAATGGCAGGAATGCCACAGGCGGTGTTACAACGTTCGAAGAAAATATTAAGACAACTCGAAAAATCACATTCTGGAGACGAACTAACCGCCAAAGTCAAAGATATGAGTTCTGACATACAATTGAGTTTTTTCAATTTAGATGATCCTTTATTGGAAGAATTGAAAGCTGACATTTTGGACACAGATATTGATCGACTGACACCAGTTGAGGCCTTGATGAAGCTGAATGAAATTAAGCGTATGCTTACAAAAAAGAAATGATGACAAAAGACAAAAAAAACTTTGGTATTATCAGAAATGTGTTAAATTTGCATCCCCTTTGTTTGTTAAAGGGACGTTCTTATAAATTGCGAAAGTAGCTCAGGGGTAGAGCATCACCTTGCCAAGGTGGGGGTCGCGGGTTCAAATCCCGTCTTTCGCTCATAATTTTTAAGTCTTAATGCTGAAGTGGTGGAATTGGTAGACACGTTGGACTTAAAATCCAATGGCCATTAGGCCGTACGGGTTCAAGTCCCGTCTTCAGTACACAACGGGATAAATCTTCTTTTTTAGATTTATCCCTTTTTTTATTTTTTTGATTTACTCTGTTAAATTGGGCTATTTTGTCTAAAATGGGGTTAATATCAGCGGTTCGAACTTTTTTATTTTCAAATTGAAAATTTTCAGGAAATATCGAACCAATTAGCCTTCTTTTATTGTCTAAATCACTTTTAAAGTATTGATTTTCAATACTTTCAAGTCCTTTTAGACCGTTTTTGTACAACTGAAAAACTTCTTGTTTTTTCTCCAACTGTTTTTCTTTTTCTCTTAACTCATCTATAAGGTTTTGGCACCTCATTTTGGCTTTTTGATATTCTTCTTTTGAAAGATCACCATCAATGTATAAGTCTTGGATTTTAACTAGCTTTTCTTCCAAGTTATTGAGCTTCTCATAATGCTTCGGTCCGATTCCACTTTCCTTGTCAATTTTTACAAATTCCTCTTTGATAAGTTCAATGAGTAATTCATATGCATTTTGGTCAAGCGATATGGATTTTAAAAAATGATTAAACCACGAGTGAACATCACCTTTTCTAATGCGAACATCACATGGAGAAAAGCAGTGATAGTAGGAGTAGGGTTTGTTACGTCCTTTTGAGGTACTCGCCGAAAGCGGCTTATCACATTTTGGGCACATCACAAATCCACGAAGCGGGAAGTTAGGATTTACTTTTTTGTGATACTTCCCTTTTTGCTTTTTACGTCCATCTAAAATTTCTTGAACCCTATTAAAAGTAGCTTTTGTCACTAAGGGCTCATGAATTCCATCAATATATTGCTCTCTTTCGTCCTTGTGTGCTTTAATATATACCAAACCACAGTACAAAGGATTACGCATTGTTCTTGAAAATGCAGAGGAGCTGGATTTAAACCCTTTCTTTTTAAGTTTTC
>ENA-OUOG01001541-OUOG01001541.1-marine-metagenome-genome-assembly--contig:-NODE-1541-length-26365-cov-5.524079_pt1 | contig 26365 bp, 17 predicted proteins | sample MGYA00248635_ERZ508505 | MGnify/ENA primary metagenome ERZ508505 (study PRJEB26176, sample SAMN06267871) | marine metagenome | isolation source: Saanich Inlet, British Columbia, Canada | place: Pacific...
GGATGCGGAACCGCGGACACCGATGCCGATGCCGACGGAATTGCCGACTGCAACGACAACTGCACCGACACCGACGCTTGCAACTTCGACGATGCCGGAAATGGATCCTGCACCTTTGCAACCACCTGGTACGCCGACACCGACAACGACGGCGCTGGGGATGCGGCCACGACCCAGTCCGCTTGCACGCAGCCCGCTGGCTACGTTGCTGTAGCAGGCGATACCTGCCCGACCGACGTCAACAAAACCGCGCCCGGAGCTTGCGGATGCGGAACCGCGGACACCGATGCCGATGCCGACGGAATTGCCGACTGCAACGACAACTGCACCGACACCGACGCCTGCAACTTCGACGATGCCGGCAATGCATCCTGCACCTTCGCCACAACCTGGTACGCCGACACCGATGGTGACGGTTTGGGCGATGCGTCCGACTCCCAATCTGCATGCGTCGCACCGAATGGCTACGTCAACGATGATGCGGATTTGTGCGACGACAACACCGCATGCAACTACGATGCCGGTACAGTTTCGAACGCCGCGTGTGAGTACCCCTCAACCTGGTATGAGGACACCGACCTGGACGGGCTAGGTGATCCTGGCTCAAGCCAATCAGCATGCACAGCACCTGAAGGATACGTAAGCAATAACACGGACAATTGCGACGATTTGTCTGCAAGCAACTACAGCGAAGAAAGCAACCCCAGTTGCGCATATCCACCTTCGAATTTGGAGGCCGATTTGTTCTTCTGCAATGATGCCGATGATTTCCTCATCGATCTGGACACCCTGCACTCGTTCTCGGGAGTCACGGGTTACGTGCTGACCACTGATTTTGATGGACCCCATGCCTCAGCGACTTTGAATGGCACTGAGCTGACCATGAGCTTCAGCGAATCCGGTGAAGGAGTGGACACCTTGGTCGTTACCGCAGCGTTGGGAGGCTCATCCGAACAAATCAAACTCCGGGTCGAAGTCGCTAGCGGCCCAAACCGATTGTCGAGCCTCGCGACCGATCCAGCCTCTTCTCCAAAAGCACCTGATGGAGCAATGATGTTCCAATTCGATCATCAATATGGTCAACCAGTGCTCATCCATTTCAGTCCTTCAGGCCAAATGCACACCGTCAACAACATGGTTGTTCTGCCCATGGGGGAATACCACCTCATTGGCTACACGAATGCCAAAGGATGTCATTCGACTGAACCGGTTCCGTTGCGTGTGGTCGTCCCGTGTGTGCGTTGCGAACATGATTGACCAAGCTCTCAATTCTGAAGGGTCACAAAACGAGAACGCTCACGCATTTCTTTAATGCAAGGGTCGCAGCACAATGCGGTGTAAGCGAAGTTCCGCGCTGTGATGTGCTCCCGCTTCGATCACCAAATCCAAATACGGTAGCACATCGTAGCGATGGTCGAATTCTGTTATGGACTCACACCACTCGCCTTGGAAGGTGACCGCTTCTTCGGGGTAGGCCCAAGCCACCTTGCGTTTCCCCCGCATAAGTTGCCAGGAGAGCCGGTTGTTGAACCCGCCCGCCTCCGCGCTGGACCACCACGTCGAAATGGCATACCGACCAGGGGTTAACGAGTCCAAGGGGATGCGGGCGATGGGGGTTTGGCCTTGCGGCCTTCCGATCCAGCACCCACCGGGCAGACCTTCGAATTCCTCGGACCAAATCTCTGGAGCTTCCACCCATTCCCTGGAATCCCAAAGCTCCGGGTCCAATCGGTAGGCATCGGTGCACCCTTCCACGGGCAACGGAGTGCGCACCGAATCGGGGCGGTCGTGAAAACGCAGCGCCTCATGGTCGCGAAGCGGTTCAGAAGAACGCACCACCCAAACCGGCGCATCCAAGGGAAGCCCAAACCGCGTCCCTCCCGGCCGGCCGAACTGGGCGAGCTGCGCCTTCGCCTCGGGAATGGCCACACGGGTCAAGTTCGCAGCCATCATCGGAATGCCCGTCGCTTGCGCAATCACCGTCGCCACCTGCATCGCTTCTTCGCGGCGCGGCAAGGAATGCGCCTCTGAACCGTAATGCGTGAACGGCAAGGGAAGAATGGCTTGGACTCCGGACGGGACGGAAAGGGTTTGGTCCAAAAAAGGCGACGGAGCCGACCACGTCGAAGCCACCCGCAGCACCGCGCCTCCCTCCACCAACCAACTCACCACAAGCAATCGCACCAACCACGGACGATTCCGAACCGCCCAAAACGCCGCCACGCCCGCCACCGCCGCCAACGGCCATGCAAACCGGCCCACCGCCCGGAACTGCTTGAATACCGGCAAGGCCTCCAAGGCGTCCGGAACCCACCGCCACGGCAACCCCAGCGCCACCAACCCCAGCGCCACCGCCGCCACCGCCTCATACCGTCCCAGATCCGCCCCACGTCGCTTCACGGCCAAACTCACCAACACGGCCATCGTGCCGACCCCGAGATACGCCGAAGCCTCCCACGTCAAGTTCACAGGACCCATCGCCCCGACCAAGGAGCGCATCGGCCCCATGATCGGTACCAACCAATCCAGCAACTCCGCATGCCCTCGCCAAAACCCCGTCGGATGCTCGATCCGACCCTCGTGGTGATCCGAAACGGCAATGAATCCCCTGAATAAGGCAACGGAGCACACACTGACCAAAGCGGGCATGCCGAATCTCCAAGACCGCCTGTGGGCAGCCTCCAACCCACTCGCAAGCAATACAAAGCCGCTGCTCATGGCCCCGAGGTAGGCGTGCGTGAACCAAGCGAGGCTTTGAAGGAAAAAGAGGGCAACGAGGATTCCTTGGGGCCGAGAAGATGAGCGGGCCGCGCGCAACAGCGCCCAACTGCCGACGAACATCCACACGTGATTCAAGGCGAAATGCCCCCCCAATCGCATCACCGCAGGCTGCATGAATGACAGCGCAATGGCGGCCGGAAGAGCCCGGGCCATCCGGCGCTCTCCAAGGGTACGGAAGAGCATGAAAAAGGCCATAGCACTCAATGGCACCGACAACAACGTGAACCCATTCAACACCGCGAGTGCTTGTTCGGTGGACCAAGGTCCAGTAGCTTGCATCAACGCCGCAAGCCATGGGTGGCCATCGGTATAGCAGATGTGCTCCCCGAAGGGTGCGTTCATCCCGGAAAACTCAGTGTACGAATCCCCGTGCACCACTTGCCAGACGAAGGTGAACGTGTTCTTAAGCCCATCCCCACTTGGTTCCAAAATCACCGACCCGAGGCGCTGAAACAGCGGCCCGAAGCACCAAAGCCATCCCACCAATCCGGAGGCCACCAAACTGAAATCAACGGCCCACTCAACCGATCGACGAACGTTCATCCGGTTAAGCTAAGCATATTAAGGAAATGAAAAAAGCCCCGTTCACGGATGGCGAACGGGACTTTGTGAGTGGGCAATACTGGACTCGAACCAGTGACCTCTACCATGTCAAGGTAGCGCTCTAACCAGCTGAGCTAAATGCCCTCGTTGCTGGTGCCTCTTCCGAAGCGAGGACAAAGATAGCCATTCCACGCGTCCACCGTTCACCAAACGCTGAAAAAAATCGCGCGGGCGCACCGTGTTGCGCAGGTGAATTCGTCGCGAACGCTTGCAAAAAAGGTCGGTGTGCTGGGGATGGGTTGGTACATTTGGTCCATGTCCTTGAACGCCCACGAATCGGCCACGCTCCAGCGGGTCTTCGGGTTCCGCGCATTGCGGCCCGCCCAAGCGCCCGTCATCGAGCACATCTTGCGCGGGGGCGACGCGTTTGTGCTGATGCCTACCGGTGGCGGGAAATCGCTGTGCTACCAGTTCCCCGCGGTGGTGCGTCCGGGGATGGCGTTGGTGATCTCGCCGCTCATCGCCCTGATGAAGGACCAAGTGGATGGGTTGCGGTTGCAAGGCATTCGGGCGGCCTTTTTGAACTCCACGCTGGAAGAAGCGGAGGAGCGGGAAGTGTACGAAGCCGTACTGTCGGGTACGTTGGACTTGCTCTACATCGCGCCGGAGCGGCTTTTTGCCCCGGGGAACGCGCTCCTCGACCAACTGAAACGGCGGACCCTCAGCCTCATTGCCATCGACGAAGCGCATTGCGTGTCCCAATGGGGGCACGACTTTCGGCCCCATTACCTCGAATTGCGGGCGCTGAAAGATCATTTTCCGGATGCCCCAATGGTCGCTTTGACTGCCACAGCCGACCAGTTGACGCGCGACGACATCCTCGAGCAACTCCAATTGCATCGGGCCCCAACCTTCATCAGCAGCTTTGATCGGCCCAACATCCATTACGCCGTTGCACCCAAGCGGGGTTGGAAAGACCAACTTTGGTCCTTCCTCCACGATCAAGACGGCGCGTCCGGCATCATCTACTGCTTGAGCCGACGCAGCACGGAAGACCTCGCGGCGGAACTGTCGGCCAGTGGATTCAACGCCGTGGCCTACCACGCGGGCCTCCCCGCGGACGAACGCGATCGCCGCCAAACCGCCTTCATCCGCGATGAAGTGCCGTTGATTGTGGCCACCATCGCCTTCGGCATGGGCATCGACAAGAGCAACGTGCGGTTCGTGGTGCACGCGGATTTGCCGAAAAACCTCGAAGGCTACTACCAAGAAACCGGGCGAGCGGGGCGCGATGGGGAGCCGAGCCAAGCCTTGCTCTTCGGCGGTGCGGGGGATTTTGCACGGCTTCAACCCTTTTGCGAAGTCGAGGGCAACGAGGAGCAGAGCAGCCTGCTGTTGACCAAGTTGCGGCGCATGGTGGATTTCGCCGAATCGCACGCCTGCCGTCGGAAAATCCTGCTGAATTACTTTGGTGAAGCAGCGCCCGATGACTGCGGAAATTGCGACAATTGCCTCGGAGAGCGCACGGTGTACGACGCCACGGTGGAGGCACAGAAGTTCCTGTCGGCGGTCGCGCGGCTGCCCGTGCCCTATGGGTTGGGTTACGTCATCGACATCCTCCGCGGGTCGACCGCTTCGAAGATCCCGGAGGCGCATCGGGCGCTTTCGGTGTTTGGGGTGGGGAAGGATTTGGCCAAAACCGCGTGGATGGACATCGGGAAGGAGCTCATTCAACGGGGCTACGTCGACCAAGAGCTCGGGCGGTTCCCGGTGCTGAAGCTCAATGCCCGAAGCTGGGAAGTGCTGCGTGGCATCACGCGCGTGGAGCTCACCCAAACCGAGCCGCGCCCCGAACCTACCCCGTCGCGTTCAACCACTCCGGAGGTGGAAGGCCACCCCGAATTGTTCAACCGATTGCGGGCGCTTCGCAAGGAGTTGGCCGATGCGCGCAACGTGCCCGCCTACGTCATCCTTCCCGACAACAGCTTGCGCGAGTTGTCCGCCTACCGGCCGCAAACGGAGGAGGAACTGCACCAAATAACGGGCTTCGGGCAAGTCAAGGTGCGGCAATTTGGACACGCCTTTCTGGAGGTCGTCACCGCTGCATGTGCCGAGTGGGGGCTGGCGACTGAAATGCCGGCCGGCCGAAAAAAAAGCACCCCGAAACCGAGCAAATCCTCGCGCGGTCCGGCTGCAACGGTCCTGAAGACGTTGGAACTATGGCGCGAAAACCCGTCCATAGAAGGGGTGGCACAACGGCGCAAGCTGGGCGAGCGGACCGTCGAGCAGCACCTCGCCGATGCGGTGGAGGCGGGCGCGCTCGATGCCGAGGAGTTGCTTCCTCCTCATCGGCTGCAACCAGTCGTCGAGGCGTGGCGCACCGCTCCGAAGGCCACCCGGCGGGAAATCCGCGACCGGGTCGGGGACTCGTTCAGTTACTTCGAGATCAACGTGGCCCGCGCCCACGCGCTACGGGCACTCGTTTCCGAACGCTGACAACACGAACAACAGGTCGGAAATGCTGACCATCCCATCGCCGGTCACGTCGCCGTCGCACACCGAACTTTCCGGCTCGAGACACGACCCGTCGTCCATGGTCGCGTCGGGATTGAAGTTGAGCGACCACGCATACGTGCAACCCGGCACATCGTCCTCGTCGCAGATGCCATTGCCGTTCGTGTCGCTGGAACAGGGCGCATCCGGACACGCTTCGCAACTGTTGAAGCACACCAGCGGAACCTCATAGGTCGCCACCCCGGTCGGCACCTCCACCAAGCGGTTCGTGAAAATGTCCGTGGTGAGGGTGCACGCCCCATGGACCGTCGGATCAAACTGCTCCGCTCCGTCCCAATTGCCGTTGATGAATTTGTATTCATGGGGCCCTGGCGCGAGGGTCAGCGTCGCGGTGTAAATCCCATCGCCATCGGGGTCGTTCATCGGAACGCACGAGCCGCACCAACCATCGATGGACCCCCCCGTGACGTAAACCGCTCCGTTGAGCAACGGCGTGCCGTTCAGGTCCACGCTGAAGGTCACCTCGGGGTCCACCGGCTCCGGCACGATGGCCTCAGCGCCGGGGCGGGTGGCGAGCCAATACAACGTGTTCGTCCGGGTGTTGCCATCGTCGTAGCCGGTCAATTCATCCGCTTCCCACCAAGCCGCCACCGGATCGATGACCGCATGCGCCATGTAGATGAAGCCGCGCCATCCCTCCATCAGCCCCGGATCATCGAGCGCCTCAGCCACCACCGGGTATTCCTCAGTGATCCACTCAGGGCGCAGCAGCTCCTCGGAAATCGGCGTGAAAGGCAACATTTGAATGCCGTGAATGAATTCGATGTTACCGCCGAACCACGTAGTGTAATCGACCTTGTTGCTCCAGAGGACGCCCACGACTTTGTTGCTTGCGAACGGCTCGGGGTAGATGCCGGAATCGCTCGTGATTTGGTAGTAAGTGTGCGCGGAGCGGAGTTCCATCGCAAGCAAGAGGCGGCCCAAATCCCGCACGCGCTCATCCCCCGTCGCCACCCCCCACAAGTACACCCCGTACCACGCATTGACGGCCTCGGAACTGCTCTCTTGGTTGCGCCCATCGCCCCCCTCGTACAGGCCTTGCGCCCAGGAGTGCCCCACGAACCAGTCCTTGTTGCGCGCCACGGTATAGTGCGGATCGGCAGGGGACGGATTGGCGATGTTGCGCACGATTTGGCCCACCTCATCGCCCCACTCCGCCAACCACCCCGCGTCCTCCTTCGCCAACGCAGCCGCGGCATACAGGAAATATCCGTAGTGGAAATGGTGGTCGTTGTACGCCCCCTGGTTGAAGCTGCCGCCCGAATTGCTCACCACCCCGCCCCACGTCGCATCGTACCTCAGTGGATCGCTGTTCGTCCCCGCCATCCACGGCGTCAACGCCGCCTCCAACGACCCCCGAACCGCCGCCGCCGAAGCCTCCTCCCCCAACTCGTCCGCAATGAGCGCCAACCGGCCCAACGCCGCCAACTGCTTCCCCCCGAAGTACGTGTCCCCCGCCGTCACCGGGAAGTCCACGTCCTCCTCCAGCGCAGCCGCAATCGCCGGCACCAACGCCGGCGCAATCCCGCCAGGCGATTCGAACCCGATGGTCGTCAGCGGCTCCTCAAGGTGCCACGTCGCGCCCGAAACCGCCTGCAACTCCCCCTTGATCGTCGGCACCGCCACCTCCGACATCGGCTCCTCCACGAGCACGACCCGGTGGTGCGGAAGCGCATAGTGCAACGGCGTCGCAGCCGTAGCCATCGATTCCACTTCCCAATCGAACACCAACGTGGCCAAGTCGCCCGCAACCGTCGCACTCACCGCTCCCCCCACCGTCACTGCATCGGCATGCGCATCCAACACGGATTCAGCGGCTGCGGTGGGAACGACTGCCCATCGGACCCAGCCGGTAAACGGCGCGTTCGCCTGCAGGGCGTTGCCAAATGGGGCCAAGGTGATGGGCGAGGAGGTATAGGCGATCCAGGTTTGGCCGTTGTTCAACTCGACCTCGAACCGGTCGCTTGTCACGGCGCCCCCTGGGGCATTCCCATTGATGCTGAGCAGGGCATGGACCGTAGCAAAGCGCGGCGTGGCTGCGGTGTACTGCACGGAGGCATAGGCCATCCCGCGGACCAAAGGCGTCGAGAGCCCCGAAGCCGGCCAGTCCACGGTGACCGAAAGGGCATCAAAGTCCGCGACTTCGTGCGAACCCGCTCCGCCCACGGCGCCCAATGTCCAGTTCGCCACCCACGCCGAACCGACGAATTGGGCGTTTCCGAACATCGCGGGTTGGCACACTTCAAGTCCTCCTGGGGTGCATTTGACCAAGTAGGGAAGCGTGTTCGCCACGCCCGAACCGAGGGCCACATTGAACCACCACGCATTGGTGGGCAGGGGCGCATCGACGAGGGCGTCAGCCCAATGCTGCGAAGGCTGAACCGAGTTCGTGACCACGGGCCAAGGCGGCGCATCCACGCCGAGCGGGCCTTCGAGCAAGTCGATTTGGGCAGAAATCCCAGCGACCCAAGTTGCCGCAACCACAAGAAATGTCCATTTCATTCCTTGAAGTTACGGCCGAAACGTCCCGCGGTCAATCCTCGTCCTCCTCCGGCAACTCGCTGTCCACGTCCATCGTGAAGTCGTCGTCCGTCGCTTCCTCGAGGACTTCCATCATTTCCGAGTCGATGCGGAACAGGTACACGGTGTCTTCCGTTCGGACTTCCAACGCCCGCAGGTATTGGCCATTGGGCATGGTCAGCAACTGCAAATCGTCGTCACCGAACCCCTCCGGGAACGCGGCCGAAATCAGGTCGATGTGGCGCTGCTCAATGTTCGTGTAGTTCTTGATGACGCGGCGCATGGGGGTCGAAAAAGTCGGAGCCATCACCAGTTGAGCAGCCAGCCGAACACGAGCGGAGCCACGATGGTCGCGTCGGATTCGATGATGAATTTGGGCGTGTCGATGCCCAGTTTGCCCCACGTGATCTTCTCGTTGGGAACGGCGCCGGAGTAGCTGCCGTAGGAGGTGGTGGAATCCGAGATTTGGCAGAAGTAGGCCCACAGCGGCACCTCTTCGCGGCCCAAATCCTGGTGCAGCATCGGCACCACGCAAATCGGGAAATCGCCCGCGATGCCTCCGCCCACCTGGAAGAACCCGATGGCCGTGCCGTCCGACGTGGTCTCCGTGTACCAGTCCGCAAGCCAAATCATGTACTCGATGCCACTCTTCACGGTCGAAGGCACCACGTCCCCCGCGATGCAATGCGCGGCGAAAATGTTGCCGAGCGTGCTGTCCTCCCAACCGGGACAAATGATGGGCAGCCCCTTCTCGGCCGCCGCCACCATCCAGCTGTCCTTCGGGTCGATTTCGTAGTATTGCTCGAGCACCCCGCTGTTCAGGGCTTGGTAGAAGTACTCGTGCGGGAAGTGCCGGCGGCCCTCCGCCTCTGCGGCCTTCCACAGGTCGACCATGTGATCTTCGAGCCGGCGGAACGCCTCCTCTTCCGGAATGCAGGTGTCGGTCACCCGGTTCATGCCCCGGTCGAGCAAGTCCTGCTCCTCCTGCGGCGTGAGGTCGCGGTAGTGCGGAACCCGCGCGTAGTGGCTGTGCGCCACGAGGTTCATGACGTCCTCTTCGAGGTTCGCGCCCGTGCACGAAATGATGTGCACCTTGTCTTGGCGGATCATCTCGGCGAGGGATTTGCCCAATTCGGCGGTGCTCATCGCCCCTGCGAGGGTGACCATCATTTTGCCCCCTGCGGTGAGGTGGGCTTCGTAAGCGGCTGCGGCCTCGGGGACCACGGCGGCGTTGAAGTGCTTGTAGTGTCGCTCCGTGAACGAGCGGATGAATCCGGTTGATTCCATGATGCTGATGGGTTACTTCACCGGCTCCGGGCGGAGGGCGTAGGTGAGGAGTTTGTAGACCAATTTGGCCGCGAGAAAATCACTGGGCTTGCTGCCGGTATGCGCCGCCAATTCCACCACATCGAAGCCCACGATGTGGAAGCGCTCCATGGCCATCCGGCACAAACGCGTCACCTGGTACCAGCTGAGCCCGCCCGGTTCCGGCGTCCCCGTGTCGGGCACGAAAGCCGGGTCGAATGCGTCGAGGTCAATCGTCAAGTACATCGGCGTGCCGGGCGCACCAAGGGCCGCCAACGCCGCCTCCATCCATTCGTCGTCCGGACGCTCCGCGCAGTCCTGCCCGTAGAACACGTTCCCGGGTTGCTCGAACTCCCGCTCGCTCGCATCCATGGACCGAATGCCCACCTGCACGAGGTTGCAGTTCCGGGACGCCCAATGCAGCGCACACGCGTGGTTGCAGGCCGAGCCGAGGTAGGCGGAACGCAAGTCGGCGTGCGCATCGAGGTGCAGCACCGTCAGGTCAGGGTGCTTCGCCGCAGCGGCTTGGATCGCGCCGATGGACACGCTGTGTTCCCCGCCGAGCACCACGGGCACCTTGCCTTCGCTCAGGACTTCCGCCACCGCAGCGCGCACGGCATCCGTCATCGCTTCAGGGCTGCTCGCCTCGGTGACGGCGGCTGCGAGGTGCACGCCCTCGCGGTACACTTCCGTGCCCGTTTCGATGTCGTACAGCTCCATGTTGTCGGCCGCGTCCAGCAAAGCCGCCGGGCCCGCATCCGCGCCCTTGCCCCACGTGGAGGTTCCGTCATACGGCACCGGAATCAGCACCGCCCGAGCGCTCGCGCGCTCCCCAAATTCGGCCTCCACCCCGGCAAACACCCGGTCCGGCCCAAACGTCATTTCGCTCATTGTCGCGTCGTTGAAGATCCACGTTTCTTTACCACCGGCACCTCTTGGTTCCGTTGCGCCCGGGGCACCACCATGTCATCCGCCTCCACCGAGGTCGGCGGGGGGGGCGGCTCCGCGCCCGACATGTCGTACCCGAGCAAGGACAGCATCTGCTGCGCGTGCTGTTCCTCCGCGAACACCTCGTACGTCAGTTCGCCCGCCTCGTCGCGATCGATGAGCACGTGCTTCGGCCCCGGGATCAGGCAGTGGTGCACGCCCCCGTGCCCGCCGATGTTGTCTTGGTAGGCGGCCGTGTTGAAGAAGCCGATGTACAAGTCGTCGGAAGCCTTGTACTTCGGCAGGTAAATCGCATTGAGGTGCTGCTCCGAGTTGTAGTAATCGTCGCTGTCGCAGGTCAAACCGCCCAAGAACACCCGCTCGTACGGGCTCTCCCACCGGTTGATGGGCAGCATGAGGAACCGCCGGTTGATGGCCCAGGTGTCCGGCAGGGTCGTCATGAACGAGGAATCGATGATGTTCCAAGCTTCTCGGTCGTTTTGGGCCTTTTGGTACAACACCTTGTACAGCGTGCCCCCGGCCTCCCCCACCGTGAACGACCCGAATTCCGTGTAAATGTCCGGCTCCGGCACCCCCGCTTCCGCGCACGCCGCTTGCACCTGCTCGAGGATGGCCTCGACCATGTAAGCGTAGTCGTACGAAAACGCGAGGGAGTTCTTGATCGGCAAGCCCCCGCCGATGTTCAGCGCCGTCAAGTGCGGGCAAACCTTGCGCAGGTCGCAGTACACCTTGAGCGCCTTGTTGAGCTCATTCCAGTAGTATGCCGTGTCGCGGATGCCCGTGTTCACGAAGAAGTGCAGCATGCGCAACCGCATGAATGGGTGGTGCTCGATGCGCTCGCGGTAGAACGGCATGATGCGCTTGTAGCCGATGCCGAGCCGCGAGGTGTAGAATTCGAACTTCGGCTCTTCCTCGGACGCGATGCGCAATCCCACGTCCATCGGCTCGCGGACCACCGCGTTGAGGCGGGCGAACTCCTGCTCGTTGTCCAGCACGGGCAGGATGCCGGTGAAGCCGTCGCGCCGCATGTTCACGATGCGATCGATGTAGGCCGCGGTTTTGAAGCCGTTGCAGATGACGGTGGACGGCCGGTTGAAGTGGCCGCTCCGCTCGAGCGCCGCCACGATGTCCAGGTCGAACGGCGAGCTGGTTTCGATGTGTGCGCCGTGCTTCAGCACTTCTTCGGTCACGTGCCGGAAGTGGCTGCTTTTCGTCACATAGCAGTAGTGGTAGGCGCCTTTGTAATGGAGTTTTTCCATCGCTTGGCGGAACCAGGTTTGGGCCAAATCAATGTTCTGCCCAATCTTCGGCAAGTATGTGAAACGGAGCGGCGTCCCAAACCGCTCGATCAGGTCGCGCATGGGGATGCCATGGAAGGCCAGCTGCCCGTGCGCGTCGATGTTGAATTCCTCTTGAGGCCAGTCAAAGGTCTGCTCAACGAGGTCGATGTATTTCAGTTTCATGGAAAGGGAATCGGGGGTGAATGCTTGAGATGCAGTCGGCCGCGCGCACGAGTTCCCTCGCACCTCGCGTGTGGACCCCGTCGATTCAGAGCCGGATGATGAACGCGCGCATGCCCCGCCACCCCCAACCGCGTTGGAGGAAGTGCGCCAACCAGCCGTTCAAAGCCGGTGCTGCATGGGAGGTCAAGTTCATCTTCGGACGTGCATTTCGCGGTGCAACATTCGGAACAAATCCCGAAATCCCCAATGATTTCCGCTCCGCGCGAAAAAAAAATTTCAGGCCATTGAATTTCAGTTCAGTGGCCGTTCTACATTCGGCCCATGGAAACTGCTCCTGAAACGCCCCGCGTCAACCCGTTCACTCGGATCTTGGCGATTTTGCGGCCCATCGTGGTCGACCGGTTGAGCATCGTGGATTTGGCGGAACCCGAGTCCACCATCGCCGGCATCCAAAAGGACATCGAGTTCAAGGGATTCAACGTGTGGATCCTCGGTTTTGCCATCGTCATCGCGTCCATCGGCCTCAACGTGGACTCGACGGCTGTGGTCATCGGCGCGATGTTGATTTCCCCGCTCATGGGTCCCATCATGGGATTCGGTTTGGGCGTGGGCATCAACGATTTGTCCATGGTCCGCAAATCGGTGCTCAACCTCGGCGTGGCGGCGGGCATCTCCATTGCCGCGAGTGCCGTGTACTTCCTCATTTCCCCGCTCGACGCGCCCTCCAACGAACTCTTCGCGCGGACGAATCCCACGCTGCTCGACGTGCTGATTGCGCTCTTTGGCGGGTTGACCGGAATCCTCGCGGGGTCGCGCAAGGAGAAGAACAACGTGATCCCCGGGGTCGCCATCGCGACGGCGCTCATGCCGCCGCTGTGCACGGCCGGCTTTGGTTTGGCCCACGGCGACTGGCACTTCTTCCTCGGGGCCTTCTACCTGTTCCTCATCAACGCCATCCTGATTGCGACGGCTACCACGTTGGTTGTGCGCTACTTGCGGTTCCCCATGGTGACCTTGCCCGATGCCACGAAGGAGCGCAAGTACAAGCGGTATTTCGCCCTCGCCTTGCTGGCGCTCGTGCTGCCTTCGGGTTGGATTTTTTACCGGACGGTGACCGAAGGCATCCATTCAGGCCAAATCACGGAATACCTCACCGAGCACGTGCGCTACCCGGGAATGGAGGTGGTGAAGCAGGAAATCGGGTACGCCGACGGCCACCCGCACGTGGATTTGGTCCTTCTCGGCGAACACGTGCCGGACGCGCTGTTGAGCGAATGGCAGAGCGGCCTCGTGGGCGTGGTCGCGGACGCCACCCTCAAGGTGGTCCAAAACCAACCTTCCGATGCCGGATTGGATGAAATGCAGCGGCTCGTGGACCTGTATTCAGCCGGCCGTTCCGACTTGGCCGATCGCGATGCGGAAATTCGCCGGCTGAACGACGAACTGGCCGCGACGCGAAGCGCCCTGGACGGCGAGCTCCTCCCCAACTCCCTTCCCGGTGAGGTCCTGCTTCAAGACCCGGGCATCTTGGAAGTCCATGCCGGCATGGTGGCCGAACGGCGTCGATCGAACGAAAGCAGCGAGCGGGTTCCGTGGGTGGACATCGTTTGGGACGTGGACTCCACTCCGGAGCGGATGGCGGCCCAAATCCGCATCGCAGAGTGGTTGCGCTTGCGCTTGCAACGGGAGGACGTGCGGGTGAAGCACCACTGACCTCAGAGCGACCAGCTGCACCCCAACCGGAGCATGCGCGGTGCACCCGGACGCAAACCGAAAGGCCGGCGGGCCACCGAATACACCGCGTCCGCGGCATTCGTCACCGCCAACCGCATGGTGAGGCGGTCGCCCAGTTGACTCCGCACTCCGGCGTCGACGACCAACGCGTCATCGGTCCATTCCCCAGCAATCCCTTGGCTGGCCTCGGTGCGCATGGCGGCCGTGTACCGGACATTCACGTCGAAATGGAGCCCGTCCTTTTCCAAGCTCGCTCCCAATGAGCCCGTGTGCGGAGCGAGGTAGGGCATGAAATCCCCCTCATCCACCGTGCTCCAAGGCTCGAAATCGCTGTCGAACGACTCGGTGAAGACCGCATGCGTGAACGTGTACACCCCTCGGATGGGCAGGGCCCAGCCTGAGCGCGATCCATGGAGCGGGTCCCAGGCCCATTCGACTTCCACCCCCTGGGCCGCAGCGCTGCCCCCGTTGAAGGTATCCCCCGAACCGGTGCCCCCAGCAGCGGTGTGATCGGTTCCAAGGAGGTTACCGAATGCCGTGTGGTAGGCCACGATCTGGGCCGAGAAACTGGCTTGGGACAACCGGACGCCCAGCTCGCTGTTCCAGCTTTGTTCGGCGCGGCTTCCAGGCGATGAACCGGGCGGGATGAACCCGCGGTGGAGTCCCGCGAACAGGCCCAAATCCTCGCGGATGGACCAATTCACGCCCGCCCCGGGGAGCCAAACCGAAACGGCATTCGTCCGAACCTCCGCTTCCTCCCGGACCACGTCGTCGGAAGCGAAGGCGCGCCGTTCCATGCGAATGGATTCGTGGCGAAGTCCCGGCGTGAAGGTCCAACGGCCCGCCTTCACCGCAGCCCGAACAAAGCCCGCCAAGGCTTCCGCCCCGTCGATGCGGTTGCCGGCTGTACCCGGCGTGCCTGAGGTGCGCTGGTGCATTTGGCCTTCCACCATTTCGAAGTCGTCTTGCCACTGAAACCGGTCCGCAGCATCGCGGTGCGCGCGCAGACCATACGTAATGCGCAGCGGATCGCCCCACGTCCACATCCCCCGGTGCTGCAGGCCCTCCGCGTAGTAATCGCGGTTGTTCGCCTTCACAATCAACCGCTCCGCACCCGCGGTGGACGTTCCGGTCAACACGTCGAACGAGCGCGCCCAATCCTCCGGATTCGACAACACGTCGCCCAACGACACCGAGGCCCCCGTCGAATCGCGCAAGCCGTCCAACTTGTACCAGTTGCGGTGAAAGGTGGTGCGGTACAGGGTGGTCGTCGATTCCCAACGGCCCCGTTTGACCTCGTAGCCCAAGCTCAACTGGGTTTGCTCCGCGCGCATAACGTCCTCTGCGGTGGCCGCATACCGCCTGAACGGGGTGGCCGCAAAATCGGAGTCGGTCAACCCGAGGTAGGTCTCGTTGCTCACTTCGCCGACGTCGCTGGCCCGCAGCACCCACCGGTGGCTGGCCTCACGATTTGGCCTCCACGCGAGCTTCAACAGCCGATCGGCTTTGCTGAAACCGCTGGTCGAACCGTTGTCCACCGCCTTGAATCCGTCGCTGGATTGGTCCACCCACTCCACGAGGTAGGCCAAATCCCCTTTCCCGACCTCCTGCAATCCCCCGACCATCACCTGCGCCCGCCGCCCACCGAACGCCCCAGCCTCCAAATCCAAGCGGGCCGCCAACGGGACCTCGGGAATGGGCGTGGACACGAGATTCAACGCCCCTCCTGACGTGGCGGGTCCGAACGCGATTTGGCTGCTGCCCTTCATGACCTCCACCGACGCCATCCGGGCGATAGTGGGAAAGTAATACGCAGCGGGCGCGGCATACGGCGCCGGTGCCACGAGGATGCCGTCCTCCATCAACGTGATGCGGGCGGAACGCGATGCCCCAGAACCCCGCAAGCCGATGTTGGGGCGCAAACCGAAGCCGTCCTCCTCCTGCAAATTCACCCCGGCCACGCTCCGCAGCGCTTGCATGGGGTCCGCGTACCGGAAGCGCTGCAATTCGCGGGATGTCAGCACGGTCAACGCACCGGTCACCTCATCGGCTCCGCGCGCGCCCGCCGCCAATTCCAGCGCACGCACCTCGGCTTCCGGAAGGCCATGCCACATCGAGGTCATCGTGCTGAGCGAGTCCTGCGCTTGCCCAGTGAGGGAGGCCAAACCGGCCGCAATCACAATCCATTTCATGGGGCCAAAATTGCGCCCCTGAACCCGCGTTTTGCAATCACGCAAATGCGGTATTTTTATTTAGAACGATTAAAAACAAGGGGTGCGAATCAATTTTCTCGTTGCGTTGTATCTTTCGCCTCCTAAGCAGCCTTATGCAAATACCCACTGTTCGATTCCCGCGCGATACTTCGGCCTTCACGCGCACCCTTCGCCAACGCGTCGATTCCTACTTCAAAGAAAACAACATCAGCCGCACCGGTGATTGGCGGATGTACCTGAAAACCAGCGTCATGCTGGCCCTGTATTTCGTGCCTTGGGCCCTGTTCACATTCGGAGTGACGGGAACAGGAGTGTGGTTTTGGGTGGCGGAATTGGTGATGGGACTGGGGTTGGCCGGCATCGGCCTGAACGTCATGCACGACGCCAATCACGGCGCGTTTTCCAAGTCCAAAATGGTCAACGACCTGCTCGGGCGAACGCTGGACCTCGTAGGAGGCAATGCGGCCTTGTGGCGCATCCAGCACAATGTCTTGCACCACACGTTCACCAACATCGACGGCTTGGACGAGGACATCGACACGCCCGGCCTCCTGCGGTTCACGCCGCAGCGTCCGTTGAAGCCGTGGCACCGGTTCCAGCACATCTATGCGTGGTTCTTTTACGCCATCATGTCGCTGTTTTGGATCACCGCGAAGGACTGGATCGCCATCAGCCGGTACGACAAGAAGGGCTTGATTGAGCGTTCGGGCACCACGAAAGGGAAGCTCATCACGTATTTGGTCATAACCAAATCCCTGCACTTCTTCTACATGTTCGCCCTCCCCTTGATCTTCTCGGACTTGGTGTGGTGGCAGGTGTTGGTGGGATGGGTCGTGATGCACGCTGTCGCGGGATTGGCTTTGGCCTCGATTTTCCAATTGGCCCACGTCATGGAACACCACACCTTCCCGCAAGCGGTGAAGGGCGAGGTCATGGAAGCGGATCCGATGGCTCACCAGCTGCAAACCACGGCGAACTTCGGAACCCGGTCGCGCCTCCTCACGTGGTTGAGCGGGGGGTTGAACCACCAAATTGAGCACCACCTGTTCCCGAACATTTGCCACGTGCACCACAGTAAACTGGCGCCGATTGTGGAGAAAACGGCTCGGGAATTCGGTCTTCCGTACAACTCGCAAACCACGTTTTGGACGGCTTTGCGCGTTCACACGAGGATGTTGCGCACGCTGGGCCACACCGCTTGACGGACATCCCTTCAAAAACACTAACTTGGAAAGGTGGAGCGACAACGTTCCACCTTTTTTGCTGATGAAAACCTTCCGTACCCTTGGATTCTTGGCGGCGATGCTGCTGGGTTCCATGCCCACTTGGGCGCAGTTCACCGCGTGGAATGACGCGGCGCTTCCCACCGACGTCGAACCGGTCATCGCCCCAGCGCGGTTTCGCTCGGTGGACGTGGATGTTCCGGCGCTGGAAGCTTGGCTCGCCGACGTCCCTTCTCATGGAGCCGTGCCGGAGCGGTCGACTTCGATCTTGCGGTTCCCGACGCCAGACGGCTTGTGGCGGGATTACCGGGTGGTCGAGGAGCGGGTCATGGCGGCGGAACTTCAAGCGCGGTATCCCGAGATCCGGACGTTCGTCGGGGCGGCGGCTGACGGGTTGGGGGGAACGGTGCATTTCGATGTCACGGAGCGCGGCTTCCACGCCATGCTGTTGACGCCTGGGGCGGAGACGGTCTTCATCGATCCGGTGGATCGGGATGGGGCGATGGGGGTGTATTTGGCCTACACCCGAAGCGCGTTCTTCGCGACGACCGACAAGGTGCGCTCGGGTTGCGAAGTGCGCGAACACGGGGACATGCCGTTGAAGGGGCTGCGGATGGGCGTCGATGTGCGCGAACCGGGTCAGCGGCCCGTTGAGCGCAGCACGGCGGCTTCGGCGTTGACGCCCAACGGCTCGCAATTGCGCACGTACCGGCTCGCGTTGGCCTGCACGGGCGAGTACGCGCAATTCCATGGCGGAACCCTTTCGGGCGCCCTGTCCGCCATGGCGACCTCCCTGGTGCGCATCAACGGCGTGTACCACCGGGATGTCGCCATCCACATGGAGCTCATCGCGAACAACGACCAAATCATCTACCTGAACGGCTCCACCGACCCCTACACCAACAACAACGGCGGGGCCATGCTGAGCGAGAACCAAAACACCATCGATGCGGTCATCGGATTCTCGAACTACGACATCGGGCACGTCTTCTCCACCGGAGGCGGGGGCGTCGCTTACTTGCAGTCGCCGTGTTCGAGCATCAAGGCCGGAGGAGTTACCGGCGGAGGCAGCCCCGTGGGCGACCCGTTCGACATCGACTACGTGTGCCACGAAATGGGCCACCAATTCGGAGCGAACCACACGCAAAACAACCCGTGCAACCGGGCCAGCAGCGCGGCATTTGAACCAGGAAGCGCGAGCACCATCATGGGATACGCGGGCATTTGTGCCCCCAACCTCCAAAGCAATTCCGACGACCACTTCCACGTGCACAGCATCAACGAAATGGTGGCGTTCAGCGTCAACGGATCGGGGAACTCGTGCGCGGTGGTGACGGCTTCCAACAACACGCCCCCGACGCTCATCGTTGGGCCTTCCGGCAAGACCATTCCCAAGTCCACGCCATTCGAATTGACGGCCATCGCTTCGGACCCCGATGCTGCGGCTGAACTGACCTACAACTGGGAAGAATACGACCTCGGACCGCAAACCGCCACGGGCGACAACAACTTGACGAACCCGAGCGGCACCCAGCCCATCATGCGGTCGTGGCCGTCGGAAAGCTCGCCGACGCGGGTGTTTCCGCGGATCACGGATTTGGTCAACGGCACCAGCACCATCGGTGAATTGCTGCCCACTTACGGACGGGAAATGAATTTCCGCTGCACGGTGCGCGACAACCAAACCACCGGCGGGGTCAACGACGCGGAGATCACCTTCGATGTGGACGGGAACAGCGGGCCCTTTTCCATCATCAGCCCAAGCGGGTTCAACAACCTGGAGGCGGGCGTGCCGACCTCGGTGATTTGGTCGGTGGCGGGGACCAATGCGCCGCCGGTGAGTTGCTCGGAGGTGGACCTTTGGCTTTCCACGGACGGTGGGTTCACGTGGCCCTACTTGTTGGCCGGCAACGAACCCAACGACGGCGCGGCGACCATCGTTTTCCCCAACGTGCCCACCTCGAGCGCCCGGATCAAGGTGAAGGCGAGCGACAACTACTTCTTTGACATCTCGGACAACAACTTCACCATCACCGCGGCTGCCAACCCGGCGGCGGTGGATGCTTGGCTTTCGCACGTGTCCGGGGCAACGGGCGATGTGTGCGGCGAGGCCATTGAACCCGTGGCGACCATCACGAACCTCGGCAGCGAACCGCTTACGGCGTTCGATGTGACCTTCTCTGTGGATGGCGGAGCGGACGAGGTGACGGTGAATTGGACGGGGTCGTTGGCTTATTTGGAAAGCGTGGACGTTGCGGCGTGCTCCGAATCGGGCTGCCTGACCGCCGCTGCGGGGGCGCACACGTTGGAAGTCAGCGTGGCGGTGGCAGGGGGTACCGATGAAAACGCTTCCAACGATGTCGAAACGACGAACTTCAATACTGGGTGTTTCGAAGGGTGCGCCAACTGCGGATGCACGGATGAAACGGCGTGCAATTTCGATTCCTCGGTTGCCTTCGATGACGGGTCGTGCACTTACCCTGACCCGGTCGTTGGATGCGATTGCTTCTTGGACGCCTCGGTGAATGAAACGCTCGCGGGAGGGGCTTCGACCACCCTGAACTCCTTCGTTTCCGGTGACTTGGAGTCGGTGGACGTGACGGTGGAATTCACGACCAACGGGTCAAGCTGGCCCAGTGACCTGCTGTTGGGCATTTGTTCGCCGGACGGGGTCTGCGGTGAAATTGGGGGGTACGACACCACGTTGGACTACACGGTGTTGGGCGATTGGCCGGTCGAATGGGACGTGACCACCGCGGGGACCTACACGGCCACCATCGATTTGTCGGCATCCGGACTGACGGGAACGGGCAACTGGACGTTCGAAGTGGTCAACGGATGGGCGACCAGCGCAAACGTCGCGTACGACGTGGCGTTCACCTTCAACGGGATTTGCACAGCGAACTTGGTGCCCGGATGCACCGATCCCAACGCGTGCAACTACGATGCAACGGCGACGGTGGAAGACAGTTCGTGCACGTATGCGCCGAATTACTTCACGTGCACCGGAGATTGCGTGAACGACTCGGACGGCGACGGGGTGTGCGATGAGTTGGAGGTGCCCGGCTGCACCGATCCCGAAGCGTGCAATTACAACCAGAACGCCACGGACAACGTGGGGTGCGAGCTGCCCGAATCCGGGTTCGATTGCGACGGGAACCCGTTGTCGAGCTGCCCGGAAGACCTGAACGAAAACGGGTTGGTCGAAATCGGTGACATGCTGTTGCTGCTGAGCGACTTCGGTTGCGAGGAACCGCCGTGTTTGGCGGATTTCAACGGGGACGGGACCACCACCGTGGCGGACATGCTCTTGCTGCTGGGAGCCTTCGGAACCGATTGTTGGTGAATGAAAAAGGCCGGCTCGTGAAGGAGCCGGCCTTTTTTCTTCGGGTCGAACGCCTCACTCCAATTCAATGGCGGTGCATCCGCCCAAGTTGAATGCCACGATGCCGTCCCACAAGACGTCATCGAAGTTGTCGATGACTTGGTAGGAAACGACGCGTGGTTCGCCGCCGGGCAGGGAGGCAGTGACCGTGTAGGTGTTGTATTCCCCGCAGTCGGGAGCGACGGACCAGTACATGTCGGTTGCGGTGACGATTTGGGCCTCACCCTCCACGTAAAAGGTCAAGGTGTCGCTGAAATAGGCGTCCAAATCCTGCGCGACGGCCGAGCCGTACCAAAAAACCGCCTGGCCTTCGTACGTGCACGACCCATCATCCGTGTCGGCCGTGGCGTCGTAATTCGTCGCTTCCGGATCCATGCATCCCCGGTAGGTGAGTTCGCACCCCGTAGTGAGGAACAGCGCCCCGATGAGGGCCATCCAAGTGTACTTCATGTTCGATTGAATTAAAAAAGCCCCCGGAGCACGGGGCTCAGAGGGCTTTGAATATCGGATTTCAGCCGAAATCAGTCGACGTAAACTTCGAAACGGTAGAATCCACCGCACTCGGTTTCAAACGTCTCTGAACGGTCTTCGCAAGCAGAGATCAACGCCATTTTCGCGCGAACCGTGTAGGATCCCGCATCCACTTCGTACTCAGCCGAGTCGAGGATGGGCATGTCGGCTTCCATCAGGTCGCCTTCGATTTCGATGTCCGGCGTGCAAACGGTGTTGTTCACAACGCGGATGATCGCCTTGTCGCCATCGCAGACGACTGCGTCCTCACCGCAACCCGCGATGACGACAACTCCTGCTGCGAGGAGGGTGTAGAGCAAATTTTTCATGTCTTGCAGTTTATGCGGCACGAAAATAAGCACGGAATGCAAACTGACAAGTCCCTCGCGTGTTAACGCGCACGTAACCTGTTGCAATTCACCTCCGTAAACACGGAACATGACACTGCATTCCCCTACCCTGCAAGCGCAATGGTTGACCCAAGGAGCGCTGGATGTCGAGTACAAGCAGTACTTGTTTTTGGCCTGGTTGCAACGCGTTCGCCAGCAATTCGACGCCGGGCGGGTTTATCCTTCGCTCGGAGAAGTCATTGAGCATCATCGGTTTATGAACGCTTTTGCGCGGGCGCGGGCGGCTTGGCAATCCGGGACTTCCCGCTCCATCGCCGGCATCGATTGGGCGCACCTTCGGCTCATTTTCGAACAGGAAGAGCCGATGGGCAATGCGGAATTGGAAGCGTACTTCGAGGCGTGTTTGGCGTTCGCGTTGCCGGAGTTGGACCGCGTGCTCGAGGAGGGGCGGGAGCTGTTCGACTGGATCGAGGAGCATTTGGAGGTGATGCCGGTGGGGGTGGTGCCGATTTATCGCGGGGATGGGTACGTTTTGGTCTACGATGAGAGCCAGCATTTTCTGCGCACCTACCGCTATGCCAAAAGCTGGATCCAACTCGACGACGATCGGATGATTCAACTGTCGCTCGAGCCCATCGAACAGCGGTACAAGCTGCTGAGCGAGTCGTTTGAAAGCGTGAAACTGGGGCTGATTCGGCGGTTCAAAGACCTGCCCAACCCCGCGACCTACCTGGTGCGGGCGTCGATGGGCTTTCCGTTGCACGAGACCTTGCTGCCCATCGCGAAACGCATGCTGCTGCGGGAACTGCAGGGGCGCTGAGGGGATTCCGTATCATTGAGCCATGAAAGGTTGGCTTTGGGCGGCGTTGGCCGTCGGTTTGGGATGCGGGCGCATGGCGGCACCGGAGGCCGTGGAATTGGAGGCGGGCTGGGTGCTCGATGGGATCGGCTCGGCGGAAGTCCCGGGGCACGTGGTGCTGGAATTGGAGCGGGCGGGACGGGTTCCGAATGCGTTTTTGGGGACCAACGAAGGGGCGGTCCAATGGGTCGAAGATTCGGTTTGGACGTATCGATTGGAGTTGGTGCGGCCGGAGGGCTGGTCCGCCGGCGATGCGACGTTCCTGGTGTTTGACGGGCTGGACACGTATGCGACGGTGGAAGTGGATGGGGCGGTGGTGCTCGAGGCGAACAACGCGCTCCGGACTTGGCGCAGCGCGGATTTCCCGTTGAGCGAAGGCGGGCACGAGCTCGCGGTGCGCTTCGATCCGGTGGCGGCCCGTGGACTTGAGGCCGCTGGGGGTTCATTGCCCGCGGGCAATGAACCCCGGCCCATCGGTGAGCAGAGCAGTCCCTACACACGGAAGGCCCCGTACCAGTTCGGCTGGGACTGGGGGCCACGACTTGCGGGCCCTGGCATCACGGGGACGGTGCGGTGGGTGAACCCATCGGCGGGCGGTTGGACCGATGCGCCGACGCCGTGGTGCGAAGTGCTCACGGCTTCCACGGCCTCTGCGCGGGTGGCGGTGCACGGCCGGGCCGGCTGGGCGCTGGAAGGGGACTGGAACTGGGACGGGGACACGCTCGTCCTCGAGCAACCGGCGCTGTGGTGGCCGCGCGGAATGGGCGATCAGCCGCTGTGCACCTTGTCGTGGCGGCATGAAGCCACGGGGGTGGAGCGCACGACCCGCCTCGGATTGCGCACGCTCGAGTGGGTCCAATCCCCCGACGCTTTCGGCCCCCAATTCGCCCTCCACGTCAACGGCACCCCGGTTCACGCGCGCGGTGCCAACATCGTTCCTCCTGATTTCCACGTGTCGCGCGCCGATTCAAAATGGATTGAAACGGTGGAGCAGGCGGTTTCGGCGAACATGAACATGTTGCGGGTTTGGGGCGGCGGCATCTACCCGCCGGAGTCGTTTTATGAGGCGTGCGATGAGGCGGGGGTGCTGGTTTGGCAGGACTTCGCCTTTGCTTGCTCCATGGTGCCGGGCGATGCGGCCTTCCTGGCCAACTTGGAAGCGGAGGCGCGCGAGCAGGTGGGGCGGCTGCGGCACCACGCGAGCCTTGCGCTTTGGTGCGGCAACAACGAGGTGGAACGGGCGTGGTACGAATGGGGGTGGCAGGACCTTTACGGCCTACACGGGGCGGACAGCGCGCGGGTTTGGGCGGATTACGAAGCGGTCTTCAACGACCTGTTGCCGCGCGTGGTGGCGGCCGAAAGCGATGCGTTCTACTGGCCGTCGTCGCCCAACCGCGGGGAAGGCGGGGACGAGCACGCGTGGGGCATTTGGTTTGGGCTGGAGGATTTCGATTACTACAGCCGGCACCGGGGGCGGTTTGCGAGCGAGTACGGGTTGCAGAGCTTGCCGGATCGGCACACGCTGCGGGAGGCGGGCGTCGTGGCGTTCGGCGATTCCGCGCTGCAGTACCGCCAGCGGAGCCGCATGGATTGGCTGGAGCCCGGGTTCGACGGGTGGGACATGATGCTGCACTTCATGGGAAAGGCGGTGGGGGCGCCGGCGGACGGGGATTTGGACGACTGGATTTTCCGAAGCCAAACCACGCAAGCCCTGGGCCTCCAGCACGCCCTCGAACGCCACCGCACGAGCGCCGGCCGCTACGCCGGTTCGCTCTACTGGTCCCTGAACGACGTGTGGCCCGCGGTCTCCTGGTCCACCGTCGACTGGGCAGGCCGCTGGAAACTCGGCCACTACGCCGCCCGCCGTGCGAACGCGCCCCGCGCGGTCCTTTGGCAACGCGAGCGCACGGACTCCCTCGTTTTCATTGCCTTCAACGATGGCCCTTCACCGTGGCGCGATACGGTTCAGTTTGAATTGAAAACGCCCGACGGCCAAGTTCGGCGCAGCGTCCAGCGCGCCGTCGAAGTGCCGCCTCATGGCAACGTAGCGCTTGCCTTGGACGCGATGGCGGAGTGGGCCGCCGATCCCGCGCATACGTATTTGGGATGGACTTCAGAGGAGGGTCGGCGAACCGCGCTGTGGACGGAACCGATGAACTACATGCCGCCCCAAGGCGACCTCGAAATGAACGGAGTCGATGGTGGGATTGAAATCACCTCCACCGTTCACGTGCCCGTGGTGCGGCTGGAGGCCGATGTTCCCGGGTGGTTTGAAGACAACGGATTCGCCTTGGAAGCCGGGGAAACACGGCGGGTTTCATTTGAAACTGAAGCAGCGCCGCCCACGCGGTTTACCGCGCGGAGTTTGCGCGCGGAAGCGGCGTGTCAAGCGGTCAATTGAGGCGGGAGCTGATCCGACCCGTCCCGATTGTAGACAAACTGGGCATCCAACCGCACTTCTTGACGCCATACCGTTGAACTGCTCGACTCCCAATGGATCACGTCGACGTGGTAGGGCCACCAGAACTCGTCGATTTGGTCCATGACCGCCAGCCGGTCATCGAATGTGAATTCGCGCCCCAACACGCACAAATCGACGTCCGAACCCTTCCGATGGGTCCCTCGGGCTCGGGAACCGAACAGCACCACCGCCTCAATGCTCGGATGGGAAGCAAACACGCCACACAGCCCATCCCAAAAAGACTGGCGAATGCCCCAACGAACCGGCTCAATCCGATCCGCCCGTGCAATGATTTCGAGCCGCTTCTTCAAGTCCATGCAAAGCCCTAAAATACGTGCCCCGGATTTTCTGCAACACCGGTTGAATCATCGCCCGGTCGTAAACATGCGTCGTCACGTTGCGGCTTTGAGGCATCGACATCCACACTTCACCATCGTCAACCCAACCCTCAGCGGTGGCCCAACGAATGGCAGCACGCGGACCGCCAAGCCCTTGCCCATTGAGGTCTTTCTCCACATCCTGCAACAGCTTCCATCCCAATTCGAAGCAGTACTCGAACCGCTGAATCAAGCCCTCCTCCTCCATCGTCAATTCCTCATCATCCGCTCGTGTACGCACCAAGGCGATGCCTTGCTCGAGGCGCCTCATGGCCCGACCGAAAGCCTCGAGGCGCAGTTCAAATCGGTTCAACCGGGGTTCCATGAAGCGAACATAGGTGAAGGGCCCTGAAAATGGAAGGGGCGATTCACCACTGCACCGCAGAAATTCACCAGCGGGTGAGTATTTTTCCAAGCATGAAGCATTGGACCTGGTGCCTGATCATCTTCGCTGGGATGGGCTGCCGCGAGGAGGAGCCCGCTGACGCCGGCCCCACCGCCCCGCTCGCCGTCGCGAAGTCGAACCCCCTCCCCGTCCTCGCCCACGTCATGCCGTGGTTCGAAACGCTTCAACACGACGGCGCTTGGGGCCACCACTGGACCATGGCCAACGCCCAGCCGTGGACGACCGGCGCCGACGGATTGGCGGACGTCGCCTCGCATTACCATCCCCTCATCGGTCCGTATTCCAGCTTCGACGAGGACGTGCTGGAGTACCACACGTTGCTGATGAAGTACAGCGGGATCGACGGGGCCATCATCGACTGGTATGGCACGAGCGGGTTGCTGGATTATGGGCGCATCGACGAGGCCACGGAGGCGCTGATTGCCGCGTTGCGCAGGGCCGGGCTGGAATATGCGTTGATGTACGAGGACCGCACGTTGGCGAATGTGCCGGCCGGGCAGGCTGCGCTGGATTGGGCGCACATCGCGGGGCGACATTTCACGGACACCGCGTATTTCCGGGTGGAGGGCGAGCCGTGGGTGGGGGTGTTTGGGCCGATTGAGTTGGAGACGCCCGAGGAATGGGCGGCCGTGGGGGTGAGCGGGCGGACGCATGCGATTTGGGGGGAGGGCGCCGAGATGGGGGCGGACGGTGAGTTTGCGTGGATTTGGGGC
>ENA-OUOG01001542-OUOG01001542.1-marine-metagenome-genome-assembly--contig:-NODE-1542-length-26352-cov-5.962626_pt1 | contig 26352 bp, 15 predicted proteins | sample MGYA00248635_ERZ508505 | MGnify/ENA primary metagenome ERZ508505 (study PRJEB26176, sample SAMN06267871) | marine metagenome | isolation source: Saanich Inlet, British Columbia, Canada | place: Pacific...
ACCAACTTCAGCACCAACCGATCCAGAAATTCCAACAGTTGTTTGCGAGGACTCTTCAGCGATTGCCTCAATCCTGATATCACCGCCTGCATCAAGGGTGATGTTTTCATTGGCTTCTAGATCCGTTCCGATAAAGGACGCATTCCCACCGGCCTCTACACTGAGATTGCCACCGGCTCTAAGCCCAGACGAACTTGTGCTGGTCGTAAAACCGCTAGTGACATCAAGTCCAAAATTGGTACGTGTACCGACCTCCCCATCTGGCGTTCCAAGAGCTCCCTCGGCCGTTCCTGCCCCGGCATAAACCTCTTGAGATGCTCCAATTTCGAAGCTTGAATTGGTAACCCGAGCTTGTGCAGCCGTAAAAGAGACATCTTCCTCAGCATCAACTGAGATATTGTTGTCTGCAACCACCTCAGCGCCAACACCTCTGACATTTTGCGCGCGCAGCGTAATATTATTTCCAGTCACAGTCGAGTTTAAAAAGTTTGCGGTCTGCTGCGATTGGCCACTCAAGCTCAGGCCACCCTCAGCTGAGGCGTCAGCCCGGTATGATAATCCGCTTCCACCGGCTGATGCCTCAGCCGAACCACCTGCCGAAAGAGCGAACGACGAACTTTCGGTGATAATTGAATCCGCAATAAGATTAATATCGCCTTCGGTTGCTTCAATCAAAGTTTCACCGGTCGATGCAATGTCAGAGCCGATACTTGTGACGTCACCGTTCCTCGACGTAATTCGAACATTCGAACCTGTAACCGTCGCGCTTCGATTCTCTACACCTTGTCTGAAGGAGCCACTAATTAGGTCTTGGCTACCACTCACGCTCGCTTCAGCATTGGCCTCGAAATCAGCAAATGTGCCTCCACTCGCCGACACAGAGCTACTGCCTTCAGACGAACTTCCACCACCCAGACTTATTGAGTCTTCAAGCGTGTATGCTTCAGCTAGATTACGTTGGAAAAAGCCTTCATCAGCAATAATGTTGACGTCATTCTCCGCGCCGATATCAGAAGCGATGTTGACAACCTCACCCCTCGCATCAAGTGTCAGATCAGTCGCACCCTCGATCGTCCCCCCAATGAAATCAGATCGTTTTGTAAATGTCTGCCTTCCCAACAGCCGGCCAAGATTACCGACTTCAACATCGCTAACTTGCTCAGCAATTAAAGCTTCATTGACGATATCACCGGTTGTCTGAATCTCAAGAGCCCCAGTTCGACTCCGAATAGCTCCACCACGGTTGACTAAATTTCCCTTGTCACTCGACTCTGAGCTGATATTTAAATTGACAGTGCCACCTTCAATGGTCGCCGTACTACCCAATGTTTGGTAATTCACCGCTCCATCGCCAGTCTGCGCGACCGCCGTCTCTGTGATTGATTCGTTAATGAGGTTCTGAGCATCAATGTTCAACTCTTGCTCAGCGGAAAGACGACCACCGCGGTTGGTCACTGTGCCGGATGAATCAATATCTAAATTGTTGCCAGCGATAATTCCGGCAGTTGCATCGATTTGATTAGTCGACTCATTGGTGACTCCAACCGATATCGGAGCACGCCCTCTCGCCAGTTGATTCGGAGTACTTAATTCGACGCCAAAACCTGTCGTCGTGGAACGATCACTCAAGGTTTCTACGGTTAAGTCACCGACATCAAGCTCTGCATTATTTCCGGCAGTCACTTCAACACCGGCAATCCTTGCATTTCCTTCACCAGATATTCTGATGTTCCCACCTGCAGAGAACGCTGTTTGCGTTACATCGATTGATTCAGTATTTGATGCCCCAAATGCAACCGATGCCGTAGGCCCGGTTGCTCCCGGAAGCGCTGAAACCTGAGCACCTACCGTCCCCTGGATACCAAACCCTGTCGAAACCGAGCGGTCTTGTTGAGCAGCAATCTCGAGCTCACCGCCAAAATCAACCTCGATATCATTGCCGGCATCAACATTCACACCAATCAAGGTCGCGTCATTGTCTACATCAATGGATAAATCATTTCCCGCAGAAATTCCTGCTAACTGCGACTGTGTGCCACGTGTTTGATTCACATTCAAACCAACGCTTACTTCGGCACCAGCTGCAGCGCCCTCTGCGTAGGCATCTCCGCTCAACCCAAGGCCAAATGAAAAGCTTTCAACCTCTGCTTCGGCTGCACGAAAATCCAGATTTTCTGCTTCGAGGTTAACATCATTATCAGCAGTTATTTGTGCGCCGCGACCGACGACATCACCACCAGACCGAAGTGTGATGTTTTCACCAGACACATTTGATCCGATAAAATTGGCTGACTGTTCGCGTGAGTAAGCAATGCCACCACCATCGAACGATAAAGACTCGGATTCGGTAATTTGTACATCCGCGAGCAAGCGGATGTCACCATCTATCGTCTCAAGGACGACGTCTTCATTTGCAGAAATATCTGACCCGATACTGACAATATCGCCCTCATCAGATCGGATAGTGACGTTTCCACCTCCGATTGATGCGCTTCGATTCTCAACCGCCTGTTCTCTATATCCGAGACCAGCCGACGTATCGTAAACCTCAGCGAGGTTGGTCTGTTCGACGCCAAGTCGACCATCAACGACAACATTCCCTTCACCGACAATATCCGATGCAATATTTTGAACTCGTCCTTCAGCATCGATATTAATGTCGCCCGCGCTTTCGATCGTAGCTCCCACGAACTCTGATCGACGTGCATAGTCCTGTTGACCGAAAAATGCACTGACCGCATCGGTCTGCACGTCACTAATTTGCTCAACGACTAAGGCTTCATTGATGACGTCACCCGAAGTCTCAATCTCGACATTACCCTCGGTCGACCGGATCGCAGCACCTCGGTTGACCAGATTCCCTTGCCCATCCTCAGTCGATGAGATGTTTAGGCTTACTGAACCACCTTCGATAGTTGCGGTCGGGCCTGCTGTTTGAAAACGAACATTCTGTCCAGATCGTGTTGTCGCTACCGCATCAGTGGTCAGAGTTTCGTTGATCAAATTTTCAGCTTCAATTTCGATAGAACCATCCGCTCTAACCAAACCCGTATTGGTCACATCACCATCCACATCAATATCGATATCGTTGGATGCGATGATTGAGCCAGTCGGGGTAATTTCGAGCATGTCAGGGTTTGGTAGATACAGACGAGGGACCAACACTTCCTCGCCAAGGACCTCCTCATTGACATACCAAACGATTGGCTGAGTCAACGAAGCAATCTGTGTCTCACTTAACGCTTCACCCAGGAAGACGTCATCTGTTTCGTTTGCGAATGACGCTGCATTGCTATAGAGAGCTGAAACTTGATCAGACAAGTCATCTGTATCGTCAACAACGAAGGCTTCACCGGTGAGTTGAAGAGCCTGATCCCGAATGTAGCGCGCCTCGACAAACGGATCGCCTAAGAAGCGTAACCCCTCATAGTCTCTGACATCCTCATCGAGCGCTTCTTCTGCTGTAGCGTTTAGATCAAGCACACCACCGACGCTGAATTCAATCGCAACCACGCTTTCTTCCTGAGGGCGCCAGAGAATATCCAATTGGTCAAGGAGATCCTCTTGCGTCACCACCGGTTCAATGACCGTCACACGAGACGTTACAAGATATGATCCCGAGTCGTTAACTGTATAAAGACCATTGATCGTAAATCCAACGGGAACTTGCGATGCCCAATCGACTCCCGTATTCGAGCCTGGAGCAAGACCGTTCCGAAGTGCATCCGCATCAATCGAGACGTTATTCCCCTTAATGCTCCCTTCGTTCGCAACCTCAGTACCGGTGAGAGTGAGCGTTCCACCAGCGCGCAGTATTCCTTCATGTCCCGTAAAACTAACAACAACTTCATTACTAACGCTTCCACCAACCGAGCATGGAAGGTTCTCATATAAACACTCACCGTCCGTTGTACCGACAACCCAACTATTACCAACGCTGTATCGAGTTAAGCGTTGGGTATCATAGCCATCAGCCGTTCGAGCTGACTGGTTTTCAATCGATGTCGCTATGATCGTCACATCTCCAGCCCCTTGCACTGAACTAAACTCGTTGAAGACGCGATCTGCATTGATGACAACGTCGCCACCGGACAATACATTTGCGCGTGTTGACGTGTTATCGTAAGTTTGATCGATCCGCAGTCGTGTTGAATATTTGGTGTATTGAGTGTTAGCAGAATGGTTGTCGCGGTATTGCTCCACCCAAGGATCAGTATCGGGGAAAGAAGTTATTGTAAAAGCATCGTCGCCTCTCCAGTTGTAAAAGCCACCGGTGTTAACAATTACATTTCCGCCCGCATAAAGTGTGCTTTCCTCATTCAGCACATATGTGCCTAACAAGTGTGTCTGCAAGCCCACAAGCGGTAAGTAACTGTATGACTGATCCGTTGAGGTGGTAACGTTTAGATTATTCTGAGCCTCAATATATCCTTGATCCGTATTCAGAATATTCGAGTCAGAATCGAGCGTCGCATTCTCGCCAGCGAAGATCGCAGCAGAGCCTGTATTGGTAATCACACCTGCGGAAAAAACATTGATATCAGTTCCCGCAGCGAGGAGCGCTGACGAACCTGAATTTGTAAGACTTGCAATGCGCTCACCATCGGTCCCAAAGTTCAGAGATCGTCTGGCATTAATTTCACCTGTATTAGTCAGTGCAGACGATTCACCAACGGTGATATCCCCATAACTGGTGATCGCATCGTCACCAGAATTGGTAATGGTTGCTGCAGCAAGCGTAATCCCACCAAACAGTTGGGCGCTAAACACGTCATCAGCCTCAACTGCGCCTGCGATCGTAATGACTCGAGTGGTTCCACTCCCTGAGACCGAAATCGTTTGGTCATCGGCAGCACTGGCACCTGCGTCGTTGGTTGTGACATCAAGTTCTAAAAAATCTGCAGCTTCTGCAATCAGAGTAACAGTAATCTTGCCGCCGTCGACGACGGCTGAAACCACAGAATCAAACTGTTCGATCGCGTTAGCCAATCCACCGGCAGCACCAGCTAGGCTCACACCATCTCCAGTGGCCGTGTATTCTGCCGTTTTGAAAATACCTGCGATCTCACCACTGGCATTTGAAAGCGCATTTGCGTCTAAGATTCGGATATTCGAACCCTTGATTAATGCGCCATCGTTTGTGACGTCGTTGTTATTGGCAGCAATGCTTACAGAATCCATGCCTGTAATCGAACCAGAGTTGATGACGTTGCCCGCTGAGTCGATCATGATCGACGATGTTGCTGTAAGCGATCCGCTATTCGTGATCACACCATCTACGCCTGATTCACTACTTGTCAGCTGGATGTTTTCTGATGCTGCGGAGTCACCTGCTGTCGTGAGTGCCCCGATAGAATTTATGACGAGACTGCCAGCGGTTGCATCCAAGTCACCGCGAAGTCTTACACCGACCCCCTTTTCATTGCCGATGATATTTATTTTTCCGGCAGAAATCGTACCAAGCGCTGCAGCGTCAATTTGGAAGCTGTTCGCAAAAGGCGCCACGCCAGCGCCTTCCACCACACTAGCCTGAGGACCCGACGCGTCCTGCACACCGGCCGCAAAATCATATTCACTCGCACCGCTGATTAAATCGACACGTGATGATCCATCAATGCCTCCATTCAGAATGATTTCTCGAGCAATGATCGATAACGTATCACTATCGGCTTGACCGCCGTTTGCATCTAAACCACTAGCCCCAACCGTAACGTTTGAAAGATTCCCTGTGGTATCGATTGAGATATCGCCCGCATCGTAATCAAGCCTAAAAGTACCAGTGGTCAATGCCGCATTTGACGAGTTGATGAAACTACACCCATTACAGGTGATACCGTTTGGATTTGCGATGATGAGCGTGGCTCGGTCTCCATAAACCTCAAGCGCACCCTCAATCAGACTGGTATTTGCCGTGGTTACTTCATCGAGAATCGTTGTTGCGGAGGTACCTGAAAAATTAGGGTTTGCGATCAATTGCCCGCCGTCCAGGACACTGGTCTCGTTACCATTCAGGCTGTTGTTATGAATCACACCTTCAGCGCCGACATTAAACGTATCGAATTGATTATGAGAGATCCCGCCCGCCGAAGGCGCAGTAATATTGATAACTGGTGTGTTATTGGTGGGTGATGTTGTAATCGATGGCTGGAAACCGAGCGGCGCTGCTGGGTCAGCAATAAACGAACCTGCAGAGAAAGCAAACGGCGCAAATCCCTGTAGCACAAGCGCTAGCGCTGCAATAGAGACAGACTGCATGTGTAATGATTTCATACGATACCTCTCACTGCAGCTCGACCGACAAGCCATAACTTTCAACGATTTGAACAGACGGATTTAACGTACCCAGTTCTGCATCGTCTGGGACACTATCAAGGTTTGTAATCGGAATCACGCTCACAGTTCCAGGAAGAATTCCAAAAGGACCCAAAACAATATTCTGCCCGTCACCTTGATTTCCAGAGGCTAGCCGAAGCCTAAGTCCCGTCAGCAGTTTATCCTCAGAAACGTTTGCGACTTCCATAATCAGCGCAGTTGTCCCCTCAAGCTTTCGGTAGCTGGCATTGATCTTAACTTGTGTCGAGTCAAGCGATCGTGAATGCGCCCTTAAACAAACCTTCAATAAATCACTCTGCGCGACTAAGGGAGAGGCGTTTGATTGAACGCAATAGTTAAACGCTTTGAGTGTGCCTGGTAATGGGACCTCAATCGCAAAGGCTTGCGAGATAACCAGACTCAACACCACAACCACTAACGACGCCAATCTCATTACACCCCCTAAAACAAAGACTCAAGAAGTGAACCTGTGAGGCCCAAATTCGATGAACTTAATGCACTTTCGCGCAGAGGTGCAATCCGATCCGGATCCAGTTCAGCCTCCGATAAAACGTCACCATCATTCGCGTCCTCTTCGTCATCAAGAGTTACACCGCCAGCGGCCATAATCTCTCCACCCCAAATTTTAATCGAGACCGGTGAAAGTAGGCCTGCAAAATCAATTTGCCCCTGATTCGCGATGAAGCTTCCACCCTGATCTTGCTTGATGAGCTTGGCATACTCACCCCCTAAGATGCCTTGATCGCGATTGATAGCCTCAACAGTTGTAAGTCCTTTGGATAAAACGAAAATGCCACCCTGGTCGCTACCGTTCCGAATAGAAATCGCGTTATCTCGCTGATCCTTGATAGTCCCACCGAGATCTCGACCGGCGTTCAGGGCTGTGACCCTTCCACCAATATTCGCGATCATCCCAACCGGTGGTTGATAACCCAAGTTGATCAAGGTTTTGTCATCAACCCAGGCAACATCTGTACTCAGATCGAGATTCACCGCATCCCAGTCGAATGCGGCTCCTCCAAGCATAGCCATCTCAATTGTGTTTTGCGCGGAGATTAAACCGCCATGAGAACTAATCGAGGACTCGGCCGTTTGAGAACACAACCAGCCACAGCTTGAATTAAACGTCGCGCGTCCTGTCATCACAGCTTGGTTGAAGACGGCCCCGGTTAGTCCTGCCGAGCTTTCTGGATCCAAGTTTTCGACTCCAACAATAATCTGACCATCTGACTTTAGGAGCGAACCACCAATCCGATCGCTGTCAATGTCGATACTGTAGGCATTTGCGTTTTCTGAACCAATTACCACAGCGAGCCGCTCAGAATCGTCGACAGCTGGCGTAGCTACCAAGTCGAGAGAACTGATATCGCTGAATAGACTGGGATCAACCGCACGTGAATTCTCAACGAAGTTGATGAATGAGCGTAAAACGAAGTCTGCTGTATCGTCTTCGTTTGCTTCATACTGGTATGTCAAAGATTGATCGTTAGCGCGAAGAGTAATCGTTCTAATGTTCGCTTCTTCAGACTCAACGGACTCGGATGAATCAGTCGAAAAAGAGAGTTCATCGAAAACGACGAAGTCCTGAGCTCCATTCGCAGTGATCTCACCACCGATGTTAAATAGCCGACCGTTGTTGGTGAAATTAAATTTGATGTCGCCAGCGGACGCTTCGACGTGAGGCAACAAGCCAGAAAGTCGAAGTTCGCCATAATCGTACGTTGATTGGGCATGATGCTTTCTAAAGATGAACCAGCCAGACTCATCTCTGCTGGATGTAACCACCGGCGTATTGGACCCAGATATACGGCTTAAGCGGTTATAAAAATCACCGCCCAAATTGAACGCGAGACCGTTGTTAGAAACGATTCGTCCCGAGTCGTTATAAACATTTCCTGTCGCACTGATCACAATACCCGCGGTATCTCTGTCTGAAGAATCGAGATCGACTCCGCCTGAACTGACTTTGTTGCTCGACGAGAAAATAATTCCCAACGCGTTTTCGCTCAGGCTTTCATTAAACATCTGATTTGCAAAGATTTGCACTCCCGTCGGCGCAGCCATCGCGCTGGGATTCGCCTCAATGCTTTGTAACGCATAGCCTTGATTGATAAGGTCGCCTGAGCCCGCGTTGAGGATCAGATATTTCCCAGCAACCAATTTCGTTTGCGACGCAGCATTACCGGTAAACACAATATTCGAATCGTCGGCACTGTTATTGAACTCGACCCTACCGGCGCCTGTAATCTGACCGCCATGCTCGGCAGATACTTCAATTACACCATTAGCATTCAGTGTCAAATCTTCAGCAGATGAAACAAGACTGTCTCCAGCAAACCTAAAACCAGGGCCGATATCGTTCACTGTTATTGCAATTTTCCCAGCCCTCAATGAGGCCACGGAACCACTCACATCAACCACATAGGACGCATCCGACTCTTCATGCAAGTTGCCGCGCTCTATCTCGTTACAATCCCAGACATCGGCACCTATAAGCGAGCCCTCGCAACTTCCTGCGAACTCATAACGAGCCAGATTGACTCCTGCATCGACAGGAATCGTCTCTATTTGCGATCCACGATATAGAATTTGAGTACTATCACCACCGATTACGTTCAAAAGGCCAGCAACGTTTGTATCCCCGTTCACAGCAACGGTTTTCGCGATGATGTCGAGGCGAGGAAAATTGCCACTCAAACCTTCGGAGCCGACCACAACTGAACCATCGTGTGCATGGATCACGTAAAACGGATTACTTTCCGCATCCCCGGACAACACCCCATCACCTGATATTGATTGGAATTGATGAATCTGTGCAGCGGTTAACGTGACGTTTCCGGTGTTGAAAAATGAGCCGCCATCAACACTCACACCGTTTGGATTTGCGACGACCACATGCGCCTGATCGCCAAGAACCGACAACTGGCCACGAATCGACGAAATATCACCTCCCTGAACCACTTCATTGATAATCATTTTCGCAGCAACAGAACGATTATCGAGGTCAAGACCAGGCGTCGGCACATTAAACGCTGAATATGCGTTATAAGACACGCCGGTGTCGGCTGGATTAATGACGACATTTATTTTGCCTGCTTCAGTCTGAGTAATATTCTCAGAAGGAACATTGACCCCCTCGACAATTCCTACAACGTCGGCGCTTGCACTCAATGAGTGAATAAGCAAACTGGCTAAAATTAAGGGTCTAGTAATCATAGAGGTCATAAACTAGCCTTACATAGCGGTCAGGAGATTTTGAAAAGCTTCCAGTCGATCGATCAATCGGCACACCAATTCCAAGTTCTCCACTCAGTGAGCCTGAATTGATTTTGATCCCAGCTCCCAACCCAATTAGCGACACTTCTTTCGAGGACGCATTATCCTTAACCCAGGCGCCATCAATACCAATGTAGGGCTGTAAATAGCGGCCATATTTCGATATCCAGCCATCACCCAAGTGGTGCGCGATCTGGAAGAGCAAATCGTTTTTCACGTACACACCCGAGTCACCGGCCGCGGGCGCACTTGTAAATCCTCGAACCGACCCTTGTCCGCCTGCACTGATTTGCTCTGACGAGTAGAGGAAATCCTCAGAAAATTGGCCCGACCAGTTGGTTGATATCCGAACCGTGTCATTGAACGGATAAGAAAAGTTACCGCTCAGTTCGTACTTAGCAAATTGTGCCTTTGGAGCACTTGGGTCCATACCTTCGTCATCAAGCGCATCAAACAGCGTCAGGCCCTGAGCATATCCAAGATTTAATCCAAGTGAGTAGTTCGAATTTTTTGAGAATGCCAGTCCTAATCGACCAACAGTCAATCGTTGATCGCTCAACTCAACGTCATTGATGACGCGATCCGAAAACTTTTTCGTGAGCCCGAGCTTTAAGTCCAAGTTTTTAGATTTGGACTCATACAGCTTAACCTTCGATTCTGCGCCGATAGTTTCTGAGCGGCCAAACATTTGTGTGTCTGAATCAATTGGGTTGAGATAATCCGAATAACTATAATTTACCGAATGTGACCAGTAGCCTGTTGGTATCGCCAGAGTCGCAGCAAGTGCGTTTGTGTCGATACTACCAATATGAGTCAAAGTCCAAGTATCGTTCAGGGCCAACAAGTTATCTGCATCAATTCCGATTGTGAGCTTTTCAGTTCCTGTCGCTTGTGAACCCGAGTTATCGATACCTGTTTTAAACCGAACGCTTCGCGCCAGTGCCTCTGGTGGCGCTTTCTCAAGCTTGACAATCGTTGACCCAGCCTCACTGCCGGGGATGAGATTCATCGACACCTGTACTGACCGAAGTTGGCTCATCTGATCAACGCCCTGCTCAAGGTCATTGATGTTCAGAATATCGCCTTCGCCAATTGGAAATGCGGCTGCAACCTTTAGCCGGTCCCGGACTGAATTATCACCGAACTCAAATGCTTCAATTCGCCCATCAACAGCAATAAATTCAACAGTGCCGTCGGTGATGTCTTGCGGCCCGATATACACTCGCGACGTGACATAACCACGATCCAACAGCGAATTGTTCAGCTGGTTCAATGCCTTGCCAATGAGCTCTTTGGTCGCACACTCACCAATCAGATCACGCGTCTCTTCCAATACAAGATCATCTGTTAACAACTCGCTCCCAGTCACAGAAAAAGACTCGATCGCGAAACAGCCCGACCCGGAAACAGGCTGCTTTGCGACAGGATCGATTTTCGCAACCTCGATCCGCTTTTCAACGGTAGACTCTGAGATCACACCAGAAATACGTGCAGATGCATCAACGCGAGAAATGGCCGAGTGTTTTTCAATTTGCACTTCCGCATCAACGCCAAACTTTTGATTAATCATTGCTGCAATCATGTTGTCAACCACTGCTGGCAGCTTGTCGGATGCGGTGAGCGCGACACTCGATAGAGGCAAAATGCGAGAAATTACCGATTGTTGTTCAGTTTGCACTTCCGTATCAACACCAAACTTCTTACCAATCATTTCTGCAATCATGCTGTCAACGACTGCTGGCAGCTTGTCGGATGCGGTGAGCGCGACACTCGATAGAGGCAATAGACCAAAACTAAAGATAGTAAATCGTATGATGCGGATCATTAATTATCCCATTTGGATTGAGTCCGATTCATCTGAGCCTCAAGCAGTTTCCGCATTTCCGCGCGTCGCTCTTCAGCTAGGTCACGAGCCTCTGCAACGGACAGCTCTTGAGCAGCAACTTGATCTTGGAGTTTGTCGAGGTAATCTTCCATCTTGCGAATCACAGCAGCCGCATATTGGACGGATGCAGGTGGTAGACCAGCTGGCACTGCGGAATCGATACCATCAGCACGCAAAGACAAACAGCTCACACAACCCAACAACACGGCTAACACGCGAGCCGCATGCTTACATCTCTTAACACTCAAATAATATCGTGCCGATAATATCATCAGGCCACCTGTTGCTCGTCTCATTTCTGAACGATAGCTAAAAAACTTGATTTTCTCAAATAAATTAATGCGTTAGAGAAATTGGCTTATGATACTTGTGATGAAAGATGATCAAAATCACAACATGTTGTGGTCTTTATTTGTTCAGGCTTTGAAACGAACGCAGCGATTTCATTGAAAACTGCGCGCGGTTCACGTTCTCACTTGGTTAAAGCGCGTTCATCGCGGCCGTTACACCCTTCAAGGAAACTCGTAACGCGGATGGTTTTTGATCATTCGCATTTCGATAGACGAGCTGTCCCGTTGCACCATTTTGGACCTCTGTTGCGAACTCTCCGTTCAACGCGAAGCGAACGATGCAACCTGATGTAATACATGTGAAGAATTGGCCGCTGCGCTGATTGCCCTGATCAATTTGGAAGGCAATCCCGGGTCGCAAATCGACTCCCAGAGGTAACACAAACTGAAACACGAAATCGGAATCATTCAACTTGACAATCGTGGACTGAAGTACCCGGACATTTTGACCGGTTTCCAATTGTCTTGTGAGGACCTGTGTTGACGTACACTGTTTTAGACCATTGACTCCCTCATTACAAACATTTGTCCAGTCGCCATACTTTACAATCTCTGGCTCTGCCGCGATTGATGCCATCGAAAGACTTAACAACGCAACAAACATTCCTACTAATCTAACCATTGGTCGATCTCTCTCTAGAATCCAATTTTTTATAGCCGATAACCATTCGAGGTTGTAACATCGTGTCGCAAAATTCAAGAGCTCTACAAAATTGAAATCAATCGGAATTGCAAGTGGAAAAGGTGGTGTTGGTAAAACTACCATTGCCACAAACTTGGCATCCACGCTAGCAAAAGCAAACTACCGAGTCATGTTGGTCGACGGTGATTTCGGTCTCGCGAATGTGCAGCTTACCCTTGGTCTTTATGCAAAATACAATATAGGGCACTACCTTCGCGGTGAGAAAACCATTAAAGAAATTATGTTGACAACGGGTGATGGGCTAATGGTTATACCGGGAGCATCTGGTGTTGGCGGGCTAGCAAATCTTAAGCCGGAAGAGTTGAGCGAATTTGTTCAGGGACTAGTTAACCCTATCGACCCGGTCGACTACCTTATTTTCGATGCTGCCGCAGGAATCTCTGACAACGTAATTCAGTTGCTCAAAGCGTGTGACGAGTCGCTAATCGTGGTTCGGGATGATCCAAGCTCGATTGCAGATGGCTACGGAATCATCAAGGTCCTGGTCAAAGAGCACGACTATCAATCGATCGGGATTATCGCGAGTAACGTGGACTCGGAGAATGCCGCGAAATCTCTGGTGACAAAAATAAACAATGCCTGCACTAAGTTTCTCGGCATCGAGTTGCCTTTCGTCGGTCACGTAGAGGAAGACAGCGCTGTTAAGGACGCCGCCAAACAGTACAAGCCCGTGATCGAGATTTTTCCTACATCCAAGGCATCTGTGAACTTCCGCGGTCTAGCGAAAGCTGTTGCGGAGCGTTAGGGCTTCACTGCGTTACCGCATCGCAATCGGGATTTCCTTAACCCCCAAGATACGCAGGGCGATGGCTCGAGTGAACCGCACCAGTGCCGACTTCAGCCGGCGAATCTCAGCGAAACAGACCATCCCATCGATCGGTAAAAACTCAACCTTCTCGACACCCTCTGGGAATATGAGTTGCATCTCAAAATCATAGCTCGCCATACTGCTAGCCGTCCCGAAGATACTCCCGGGACCGCAAAAGAATTTCCGACCATTAACCTGAAACTCCAAATGCCCTTCGGTGATGATAAGTCCCGAGTGCGCTCTCAGCACCTTATTCAGTGCCTCTGAGGAAGAGGCTGTTTGCCGCTGCTCTTCAGTCCCAAAGGCGATCTCAGAAAACAGCGTATGTAGGTGTCGATGCTCCCGATATTGCTCAGGAAGACTCAGCGGATCCATAGGATCGAAAAGGAAAAGCTCTGGGATAGTGATCTCATCTAACTGCGTAGAGGACTTATCGTCTCGAGGCTTTTGTGCCTCCATACTGACAAAATTGTTCTGCACCTGCTCAAGCATCAGAGCCTTGAAACCGAGGATCGCAGGACGGGTCTGTTTTTCGAGAAACAATCGCCACTTCACACCCTCTACCTCCAAGCACCGTGTATCCACTCTCGCGATGGCAGATGCAGAACGGCGCCCCTCGAATAAAATCGACTGCTCCCCAAAAATCTGATTCGCGCCAAGCACAGCCAACCTCTTCTCTTGGGCTTTGGAGTAAATCTCAATTTGACCATCGTCAATCAGATAAATGCAGTCTGCAATTTGTCCTTCACTAAACAGCGACTCGCCTTTCGGGATGAAGACATCGTTAAAGCCAGGATTCTTTTCTGAGGGCCTCCGCATGATCTCTTGAGAAACTTGGGCGTCGTCGTCTATCGCAAAATAGTTACTTCTTTGAGACTGTGCTCGCCGGCTGTTTAGGCGAGCTTGCAGTTTCTCGAGCCCCCTCAGCTCCTCCTCCTGCTGCGCTCGTGCCTTTCTTTCTCTTTCGTTCAGTATCAAGTCATCTGTAATGCGCTCGACCGACTTATCTCGATAGGCGCCACTCTTTAGCCGCTCACGCAAGAGGTCGATACGGTCGGCTATCAGTCTCTGCTCTTCGTCGACCACATGAAAGGTGTCGGTCTTTGTCTTGTCGTCAACTGATCGTTTGACGCCTCTCGCTTCGGCGAGCCGCTGCTGCACTTGGGAGCTCAAACCCGATTTTTTTTTCGAAGACATATACGTTCCCCTTATTTTTTAGGAAGCCACCTTTTCTTGTTGGATTGACGCAGTTTCAATTAGGAAATAGACAACATCACATCACATCATGAGGATGATGATATCAAAATTCCTCTACCCGCCCTCAACGCTCGATGGCTCGCTGGTTTGCTCGGGAACCTCGATGACGCCAGCCTCAGAAATAGGGATCGACTCATTGCTAGATGCAAACGTCGTCGGCCCGATAATCGGATGCATAGCAATTGGACACACCGATCGCTGACGCGCGCGCTGTCAACGCGATTGCACCAATATACTTAGCGTTCATTGGGCAGCACCTTTAATAGCGGGTTGTTGCTCTGCATTCAGTTGACGCTTAAAGATCGTCAACATTTTTTGGCGGTATTTTTGCGCGAGCTGATACCCATCTTCTGGACTGACCTCCCCTGCCGCCACCCGCTGCTCGATGTCATCAAGAAACCGTTCCATGTTCTGGATAGATGCCGCACCGATCAGTGATGCCTTGGATGGTGCAAGATCAGTTTTCATTGACGCAATTGGTTTCTTACGGACTGTGGGCGCCTGATTTGCGGCCTCATGTCCGCGAATCACATCAATCACCATACGCGGTTCTTTTCCATCACGTCCCTCAAGCGAGAAAACAGACACAGCTCCGTCAGCTTTAGGGAATGTCACGCGGTAAAAACCACTTTGATACCCAGCTATACCTGTCCAGCCCTCGATACGCTCTGGAAATGGCGCCGAGACCCGAGTGACTGTTTTGAGCCATAGAATCGAACCACCGTTAACAGGCTCAAGTTCGTAATTTGGAATCTGATCAGACCAATCCAAAACGACCCGAAAACCGTTGGGTTTTTGCGAATGCCTAACAGCACTAATTGTCTCCGCCAAAACGAAAGACGGATAAACAACTATTGCTATCAACCAAAGTGCTCGCATCGTCGACCTTAAGCCCTTGTCGCCTCATTCTTTTCAAGACGCTCTTTGAAGTCGTAGGCCATGCGACGGACGTCTGGACTATGATGCAATAGCAGACCTTCCAGCTCGAGCCGGGCTTCCTTGGTTTCACCGGTTTCAATCAACCACAACACACGAATGAATGGCTCAAACGGGTCAGACGAATCAGATGATGCACCCGTTAACTGGCCACCAGACGGAGTCTCAGAAACCTCCGGTGGTGAGTATCCTGGTGATGTTGGGTGATGGACTACGTTCTCTGGCATATCAATCGGTGACGTCGATTCAGGGATATTTTCCTCTGCTTCTGTTGTCTCTTCTGACGTAGGAGCTTCTCCGAAGCTTAACGCAGGGCCGAATTCATCTGATTGCACAGGATCATGAGAGACAACGCCATTAACGTCAGAACTCAGATCACCCGCTCCAATATTCGCAGTGAACTCCATAGGATTATCGGCAGCTCGATCAATCTGTCCGTTGGACGAATCAGGTGTCGCTATAGTTGCGTCATCCCACGGCTCGACAGCTGGCTCAAATGATTCTGTATGAATTTCTGCAACCGCACCAGGCTGATCAGAGTGGACACTCAGGTCATGCCCAGCCATAGACAACAGGCTGTCGATCGAATGCTCATCATACTCAGCGTTAGAATCAGTGTCGGGTGCAGCTGTCTCAACATCAGGCGTCATCAAAGGTGATTGCGTATCGAAGTTTTCAACTAGCTCATTGTCCAGTGTGTCCAGATGAGAACCGGAGAGAATGTCGTCTAACGGGTCGGTTAATGTTTCTTCTGGAGTCTCAGAGTCCGTTGTTTGACTGGACACCAAGGCATCGAAATCACTCGTGTGATCAAGGCTTGTTTCTAAGGTATCCAATTCACCATCCAGAATTTGATCGGCCACGTGATGATTCTCGTGATAGAAAACTTCTGCCCCATGACCATCAGAGGCTTTGGTGCCATAATCATTCTTGGTCTGAAGGCTCAATGGGATACTCACTAGCGGATTCTTGATGTCGCCATCGACGACGCCGCCATGAGCCATCAGTGAGTTTGGATCGTACGCCGTTTCAGCTTGCTGAAGTTCATGCTCCCTTTTCGGTTCTGCACGTGTTGACTCGTCAAATAGCGGAGATACGCTTGATCCAAATCCGATAATACGATCAGCTCCAGATTTCCGTTGCCCACCGCGTATCCGCTTTGGCGTCCTACGTTGAGCGGTTTTTCGCTGCTTCTTTTCTTCACCCAAACCATATCCACCGAAATTTGCAGCATCACCCAAACGCATCGCTGGCTTTTTGGGATTTAGAAACGCTTCAGATACAGATAACTGGTATTCATCGTACGATGACGATCCGTATGACTGTGCACTCGGCACTCGGTCATCAGCCGCAATTTGACTCGTCTTTCTGCCAACCGGGTTCTTTGGCTCGTTCCTGGTCTTCGAATAGCCTCCGAATGACGGGAACTCATCTATCGTGAGAAGCGACTTTTTCTTCTCGCGCTTTTTAGGAATGACTACGGAGATTTCGATGTCAGAATATTGTGTTGTGAATTCCGATACTTTGGCGTCGGCAGGCGTCTCAACCAACTCTGGAAAGCCCGATTCATCGAGTTCAGCCATGATTGGACGTTCTTCTAGCTGCTCAATGACAGAGTCACCTTCCAATGGCTCAGGGGACAACTCCTCTACCTGCTGCTCTGTAGCTGGCTCACTTCCAGAATCTTCACACGCCTCATCAGCAAAGACAAATAGGCTCGATGAACGGTGTTTGGGTTCGTTTTGCAGATTTTCTTGAAGCACACGAACAGGCTCAACCTGCGGTTGTGTGATTTCCTGATCGACTTGAACCTCCAGAATGAGGTCTGTGCTCTGATTATCTTGGACTCGATCAGCGGCCTCTTCGATTAACTCTGCTTTTTGAGGATCAGTGGTATCTTGGGAATCAGCTGAAGTTAATATGTGATTGTCGAGATTACTCGACTCGTCATCCACCTGCCCAGCAGTCGCACCGGACTCATCTCCTTCCAAGGCCACCTCATCATGATCATTCGCAACTGGCGGTATGATCACATCTGACTCATCACCGGCTTTGACAGCCTCGATTTCGTCAGCTCTTTCGCCGTCATCATTGTTGATCGGCTCGACGATTCTGTAGTCGTCACTTGCATCAGTCGCACGAATTTTTGAAACCAAAAGATCAACTGCCGACTCCAATACCTCACGCGGATCGTTAGCAGCCATTCGGCGATCAGGATCAAGCATCATTTCTGCGTGAAGCTCTGGGCTTGGCAGCTCTACTGCCTCCGGAAGAGGAATTTCCTGCGCTGCGCTGCGGCGCTTCAAGAACACCAAAACCACCCCAAGTAATAGGAGCATGAGGCCCAGCGTTAACAGTACGATAAACTTATACTCAACCGCCTTGGCAAGTATCCACTCCACGAAACTGGGCGGCGATGGTTGACTATTTATTAACGATAGCTCTTGAGCACGCGCTTGATTTGTCTCACCTGGCTGCGAGACTGCCGGTGTTTGGGTTTGTTGCTGAGTCCCCTGTTCCGGCGCAAATGCAGCTTGACCAACTAACTCGATAGTACCTTCACGGCTAGCCGCCTGATTAAGGCGATCAACCCGAGCTTGCAGACTTTCAAGACGGTTCTTGAGTGCCGACATAATGGCCTCTTTATCAACTTCAGACGACGCCAGAGCTGAACGAAGCGCGATCCCTTCTAGGCGAAGCTGTTCGTTCTCGGCCCTCAATGCAGCGATCTCTTGGAGTCTGCCTTTGGAGACTTCGACAAGCTTCTCTAGCCTGGAGCTCAATGCTTTGATGAGTGCGTCCTGCTTCTGTGACGTCGCACCCTCTTGTTGACGATTCGCACCAAGGGCCTCGACAGCCGCCAATGCTTCTTGTGATTGCGCTAAATCTTTTTTGAGTTTTTCATTTTCAAGGAACACTTGATTGCGTTCTTTACTCACGCGAGTGAGTTGCGCATCAAGAGAATTCACCTGTGAAGCCATGTCAGACTTCAGCATCTTTTCTTGATCCAAAAGAATCTGATTCAACTCACGGATTTGTTTTTGTGCGCCTTGGAGTTGCTTCTCAAATACTTCGCGATCGATTTCCCACGCCTCACGAATGAGTTGGGCGTCAAGTGATTCGGTTTCAGCTCGAACAGGAGTCGAGCTCATCAGCAATACCAAGCATCCAAGGATCATTGCCTTATTGAGCGTTGTAATGTATCCAGCTGACATACTTACCCCTTAGTCCTCATCGCATCGCGTCAAGCAAAACTTTGCCGCTTTAGTGATAAAAGCGTCACTATTTAAATGTAAGTTCATAGTTTATAACAGTTTTTATTTTAAAGTGAAAAAACTAATCTAAAATCTTTTTTTTTGTGTCCCGACAGAACTGTGAACACAAGATCTTGTGTTTTTTGGGGAATATCATCCAAATCATAGCCACATCTCAGCCAGAAAAATCTAAAACTACGCGGCCCAAATGCATTAATTTTAGTGATTTAGCTCTTCACGAAACACGAATTAAAACGAAGTGACAATCGCATGAATACCACCCGGTCGCCCCGATTAGGTAACACGATAATTGAAAGGAGAATGTTTCGGTTGAAACGGCTGAAACAGTTGTTCCGGTGGTCGGGAACTGCGGAACTATCAAAATAGCGTACAAAACCCAGAAACAATGTTGTTTGGTCTAGTCGCCGAGCACGTCGGCCTGCAACTCTTCGAGAAAAGTCCCAACATCCTGTAACGACTGGTCAGTAAAAGAAGAAAGGTCGTCTAGAGCCAGCTCGACCGCGAGGGTCATCACAGCTTCGTTGAGGTAGACGCTTGCGTCGTCGATATATCGTCTTGTCTCTGTAAACGCGGGGGTATCAACTGCTTGATTTTCAAAATGTTCGTACTGCTCTTTAATTTCGTCAATACTTAGCTTGCCCTCGTACTCGTTTAACAACGTATCAACATCTTCAGCAAATTCAGGTGCTAGCTCACGAGCAGAATCAACGACTTCCCGAGACGCTTGAAGGTAAACAGACGGCCTGGTTTCGACTGATAACGTGTTCGCATACTTGGGATCAATTTGACCATAGATCGCGTTCGCCCTATCTACGTAGTCTTGCATCATTGATGTGGTGATGACGGAAAACATTGTGAGAGCACCAATGATTATTTTAATCACGTGCTGTGTTGAAACCGCTTTACCGTCTCTTTAGAAGACTTGCCAGAACGGCCGGTCCGATAACAGCGGCCATTCTCAGCAAGTCGAAAAGACAATCAGTTGTCTAAATCAAACTCTATGATCGTATCTAAAGGAGTTGCGCCAGTCTCGCCAGGATTTACGCAGATGCGTATCTGAAAGTTTTCTGCATCACAGTCGGCCCATTGCGTATCAGCCGCTGGCGCAGCCAAGCCAAAATTAGTTACAAAGAGCGCTGCGGTGGTACCACAGCCAGGCGCTGCCGGTGGAACCACGATAAAATGATCGCCGGCACCGGCCGCTGCGCAGTCTATCGATGCTTGTGCTGCAAAATTGGCTGCCGTGATGGGTGAATTACCATCGAATGGATTATTCAAACCTTCAGAAAGGGCTGCAAAGCAATCGTCGACAGCTGGAACGGTCAAAGTACCATCAGCATCAGCATCAGAGCAAGCGGCAGAAGCACCAGTCAGTCCAGCCCCGACAGCAATATCTGTTTGTTCCGCGTTACGTGCGATCTGGCGAGCTGCGTTTATTGCCGTATCCGATCGGACACCCTCTAAATATCCTTGGTATCCCACGATACCAGCACCCGCCAAAACACCGATGATCGCCACAACGACCAATAGCTCAATTAGGGAAAAGCCCTTCTTCATTATATTTTCCTTAGCCCGTGGCTACATGATGTACTAGTGCAGATGATAACGGATCTTTGCTCATTCACAACTCATTCAGTTGCGACTTTAGTCTACTTTCTAACGTCCTAAAAAAACCTATAAATACTTGTCTGGATAGCAGACTTTGTACTCCACACTGTCCGCAGCCGGGGTATACGTTGGTTGTGTTCGTAACCAGCTGTACCTAGCTTGATCTGACACTCCAAAGCAATACTGAAATGTCGTCTCCGCACAGGTTCGGAATAACTCTCGTCGATTTGTACCAGAAAAAATGTACCCACTGGCCGCATCATTTCCGACTACCGACTTATCGATATAAATTTCGCCACCTGGAAACGTCGAGGCTGCCTCGTCACCTGTGAGCGCCCTAAACCCCTCCGGACAAGGGGTCGACGCTTCCCATACTGGAACAGATTGCTGGAAACCAAATTCGTTCCCGTTGTAAAAATCACTATGCGACAAAGAAAAAACATCGCGATAGGTATTGGGCGCCACATTTCCAGCGCTATCCTCGGCCTCGAGCTCAACGACATATATACCGCTTCCTCGGTTAGTATTTGTCAAAGTCCAACGATCCGAATTATCGCCCGTAGCAGTAAACGTTTGAGTGCGGTTATTCGGATACAAAGACGGATTCAACGACTTCATATCGTTGAAGGTCATGATAACTGTCGCTCCACTTTCTAGACTTCCGTACCAAGCATAGATCGGAGCGTTTGAAGGGCCCGTACTATCGCCTGCCAGGAAAGTAGTATCAAAAAATGGTGGTATAGAATCACCCGTGACTGCTGGCAACCCAGTGGCACAGAGTTTGTATATCCAGCCAAAATTACTTACCTCCGAACCCCAAGAATTGATATATCTAGACCTTCTGCTGTCGTTTCCATACTGCGACGTCAAGCAAGTACCCAACGTATCGCCCGACTCGGAAGAAATACACTGTAGGCTGCCGCTATACCTTCTTGTACCAGTCGTTGCCAGATAGTTTACGGTGGTCTCGCGAACTCCGCCCCGGCAATAGTCGGACTGACTAACTGATGCATCCGAACAAGTTAACGGTAAATTCAATACCTGATACGTACTTCCCAAAAACAAGTTTTGAAAAGACGAGCCTTGCAAAAGACCAGCTGGCCAGAAAACCGTTGGCTTGAGTGCCTCTCTTCATTCACAGGCAGGGAGATCTTTGCACACGAACGCAATGGAGTCATTCCAACCAACAGTATCAGTACCAGCATCGCCGCTGCAGTATTGCTGGGTGACTCTTTGCTCACGATCCCAGAAGAACCCATAATAACGAACGTCCACCTGTACCATTACCGCAGTTCCGTACCGAGGATGAGGGCGAGTCTCACTTACCTTATAACCGCAATCGGTGGCCTGCGCGCCATAGGCGCCGTCACGCGCCACACATCTGTCGTCACCCCCATTCCGATATGGACATGTCCCCTGCGTACCCCAAGAAAGATCCTCATCATTGCCGGTCGGATGATACATCAAGAAGCTATAGGTGCCGGTATTCGTCGTAAAAGCATCAGCCTGAGTTTTACTGGCTAGTTCGCCACCTAGGTTGCGACAGGTCTGCTGCGCAGTCATTGGATTGGCTCGTCCTGAAGTCACAACACGCAGTAACCTCCCTTGCGCATCAACACCTGCTTGGGTGGGAATTACGTTGTAAGTCTGAGGGATCCGATAGGAATAACCACGTGTATTGTATCGCGGAGCTAATGCCAGGCCCACTGTGGCGTTAATCGTCTCAGACCCAGATGCTCCCGTAATATAACTAACAGGAACCGTGAGGCTTGTTTCAGCCGCGTTCACGGTCCACGAAGATGGTGCACCGTCGACCGTGCAAGAAATCTGCGACACACTACATAAGCTCGGTAGCCCAAAAACGACGGGGTCTGGATTACTACAGCCCCTAACGATCGACTCTGGTGTTGGGACGACTGCAGCATCAATTAAAGCCACATAGCCTTCATGTAGGACGCAATTCGTATAGGTTTCAACCTCTGCGTTTGATGAAGCACCAGTAACCCCCGCGCAGGTAGTTGTTGCGGTCAGGTCATTAAACCAAGCAAGGCAATCACGACTCCCGTCAGCACCGCAACTCGCCCCGGCTAAAAGGTCCCCCTGAAGCTGAGCAGGCAACGAAGAATTCTGCACATCGGTTACTGTTATAGGGTTCGCCGGGTCTGCAATCGCATCTGCGATCGCTTGCGCCAGGCTAGCCGATGATCCCTGAGGAGCGGAGGCAAGTACGATTTGTCCAGAGGCGTTCGTCGCACTCACCTGGAATGTCCACGCACCGGAAGTCAGGCTTTCGAAACGAAGCTCGAAATTATCACCACTCGCGAGCGGCGATGCCGTTCTTATCTCGTCGGTAGCGGTCGCATGAGATCCCGTTACGGTTACAGATGTCGTACCTGTCGACGCTACACCTCGAACAATACAAAGATTTTCTGTGCATTGGGTAGTCAACGTAGAGACATCGAGCGCAGCAACTGATTGAGTACCATCGAGGGGGAATGCATCGGCCAAATCCAATATCCCATCGTTATCATCGTCGGTGTCGGCGTTGTTGCCGATTAAATCATTATCAGTATCGACCCATTCACCAGCGTCCAATGGAAACGCGTCAGCAGTATCGAGGAACCCATCGTTATCATCATCGGTATCTGTCCCATCAGGTATCCCATCGCCATCGGTGTCACCTAGCGGGTTTGGAGTTGAGCCTGCTGGGGGGGTATATGCCCCAGTGCCCTGAGAAGAACTTTTAAACCCAGCGTAGGCAGATGAACCGATGGCCACGATTACTGCGGCGACCAAAGCAGTGAAACGATTGTTCATAATTTTTCCCACGTATAAAAATTTTGTTTCCTCGAGCGAGCATTCGCTCCTAGTTGTTTGTGTTAAGGGCCGCCCATTGGGCTATTCGGTGTCGACCCTGGCGGCCAGATTGTTGTTGTCGTCGCGGCTGGACGCGCGCAAAGCCCATCGTTATTCCACGGATCTGTCGCTGCAGCCCAGACTGCGTTGCTTGTAAAAGAGCAAGGGGCCTCAGTGCAAACGCATTGGTACATCCTGAAGTCTGCGCTGGTCACCAGTGCGCTCGGATCAGTGCAAGCGACCACAATAGTCCCCGGCGTAAACGTGAAACCCGCTGGACCGGTTATTGCTCCAGCCGTGTCTGTAGAAAGAACGTTCCCGTAGGCGGCAACAGGATCATTTTCGTTGATTGGATTCTCCATCGAATCGCTTAACTCTTCCACTGCAGCAACTGCGCGCGCCTCACATGACTCAGCATCGATCCCCAGCCTGGTCGCAATTGTTCCGCGATCTGCACCAAGTTCGCTCGAGGCAGTTATTTCGGCCTGACCAGAGATGAAGTCTTGCTCCAAGACCCGGTCAATCTGTGTGAGCTGATTCACGGCGCTATCGACTCGAATACCGGTCAAATAAGCTTGATAACCAACGATTCCTGCACCGGCCAGAATACCAATAATCGCGACTACAACCAGTAACTCAATTAACGAAAACCCTCTGAGAGTCCTCGACCCTGGGTCCGACCTTTTTATCTTCAACCTGATATACCCGCTTAATTATCTCGATGACCGATAAAACTAACCCTAATCTAGCTCCAAGCCTCCAAGCCTCCAAGCCTCCAAGCCTCCAAGCCTCCAAGCCTCCAAGCCCTTAGTCTAACCAAGGCTGGATGAACGGACCACGGCCTACCAACAGAAATCCAGTTCCTTCAATGAAACGACGATAATAACCTACACTGTCTGCGTCCATCGATCGTTCGGAAAGGAGCGCTCCGCTCTGCGCCATACCGTACCACGGAATAACTGATGCAGCGATATCGAGCGCGTTAAATATAGCCGACAACTTGGGAAGATCAACCTCACACCTTCGCGACGGATGCGAATCGAGGATTAACTCGCCAACCTTGCTGATTTCCTCCAGCGTGAGGCACTCCTGTTCTGAAAAAAGGGCTTCAAACTCATCTCTCGACATTTCCTCAACCGTCCGTCCGTCCGTCGTCATCAATTCACCGGGATGCTTGAAGTCATGCATAAGCGCGGCAATCACGAGCGACACCCTCTCAGTGGCGCTCAAATTCGGATCCGACTCAATCCAGTGGACCGCACTGATAAGAACATCCAAGAAATGCCTCGAGTTATGGTAATCGGGCACCGAGACAAGATCATTCTCGTAGGTAAGGATTTCAGTGATACAGGTTTCGAGCGCATCCGAAACCCTCTTGGGCAAGTCCAAGCTTTTGGTGCAAATTCCGACCCAATCTTCCAGCGACTCGCTGGCAGCCTGCGCTTCAAGTAACTCGCCCGCCCAAACCAATGCTTTGCATCCCAACCGAGCCATTCCCGGAAAAAAATAGATGGACGCCCTGTTCCCGGTGGGCAGCGACCTAAACGAATACGTATCGGCCGCGTTTTTGATAACGGGGAGGCCAAAGCCTCCATCAACGGGCAGTCGCTTGCTATCCCAAGAAGTAGGATCGGATGGCGGCGCCTTATCAAACACCGTGATACCCAACGCTTTATCAAGATCAGACACCCGAAGCGTGATCGGACCAGAACCTCCATACGCATACCGAATAATATTTTGGAGGATTTCACCAACCGCAATCTCAGCAGACAGCAAATCAATCTGATGTCCCACTGAGCACTCCGTGACGCGATCTACAACCCAAACCCGCGCTTCACCAAGCGTTTCAAGGCTGAGCATCATTTCTCGAGAAAAGCTCTTCACTGGATCGTCCGGGGGTCCACAATTACAAGCGTCGCATCATCACTGGTCGCAAGCTTTTTGCTGCGAATCAAATTCAAAGCGCTATTAAGAGCTTCTTGCAAAGGTAGGTCTTTGTAGCGGCCTGCGATCGCTCGTATGCCATCCATGCCAATCTCAGCGCCATTCAGCTCAGCCTCGGAAATACCATCGGTCACCACCCACAACCGCCAGTCACCAAATGAATACGTTTCCTCAACCGGCTGGAAGTCTGAGACACCAACAATACCAAGTGGTGGTGACGAACTCTGAATGTGCATCGACTCACCCGATGCCTCGAGCTTCAGCACCTCACCATGACCTGCGTTCACACAAGTCACAATCTTCGATTCCTGATCAATGCATGCAATGAAAGCCGTCACAAACCGACTGACACCAAGGTCACGGTGAAGCTCACTGTTCATCAGCATCGCGATTTCTTGGCAGGTTCGATTCGCTCGCGCAAACGTCCGAAAAAGGACCTGCGCCTGCGCCATCGTCAGTGATGCGGCCACTCCTTTACCCGATACGTCGCCTTCAATGACATAGACCTTCGATCCGACTTCCAGATAATCATAGAAGTCACCTGATAGCTGCTTATACGGCAAAATACCGGCGGCAAAGCCGAGGCCTTCAGGAATCGTTGGAGTTAACGCTTCCTGAACTGTCCCAGCCAGCTCGACATCGCGCAGTAACGCATCATTCTCTCGGATTTGATCTGTGATTTGAGCGGAGTGATAACCAAGAGCCAAACTGGAGGCCAGTGCCTTAGCAACCTGGATAAACTGCGCAGGAAATACATCAGCAGCATCCGTAGAACGATTGAGCAACTGAATCACCCCAATCGCCGAATCCTTAAATGTGACTGGTAGTGTTAAAAGATTTCGGGTCACAAACCCAGAGGATTCATCCACTGACCGTTGATGGTCTTTGTCAGACTCAACTGATTCAACGGTATCAACAGCCTGAGATTCAAATACGCGACCGACAACTCCAGCGCCAAAGGGTACGCGGATTCCGCAGATATCCACCGGGCCCACGCACGACTGACAAACCAATTCACTCGATGCACTATCACCAAAGAAAAATGAACCAGCCTCACACCCGATATGCTCAATGAGTTTAGGTAACGCGCTATCCAATGCATTGATGACGTTGCCGGATTG